>Ga0210077_1000167_pt1 | contig 30935 bp, 31 predicted proteins | sample RushMan_CattailN_5_FD_185556 | JGI IMG/M metagenome (GOLD analysis project Ga0210077, IMG submission 185556) | Wetland microbial communities from San Francisco Bay, California, USA, that impact long-term carbon sequestration -... | ecosystem: Environmental > Aquatic > Marine > Wetlands ... | reverse complement strand
GCGCCACAAGCAGGAGCACCGCCGCCTGCTCGAGGAGCTCGAGGGCCAGGCCAACGCCCTGGAGGGCCGCAGCATGTCGCTCACCATGCGCTACCTCAACTTCTGGCTCCTGCACCACATCGAGACGACCGATCAGGCGCTCGCGCGGGTCATGAGCGAAGCGAAACCTGGAAACGGGGCCACGGCGCGCGAGGACCCGGCAGGCGAGGCGAAGGTCCCCGACGCGCAAGTCCCCCCCTTGGACTCTACGACCGACCTCGAGCGCTGGCACCAGGCGGTCAGACGCGGGCTCTGGGTGGCGCCGGATCCACGCCCGGCGCCCGGGCCGAATCCGGGGCCTTTACACTAGCGGGACTGCGCCCCCGGTGCGGCGGCTGGCCCGCGGCACTAAATCACAAAATTTAACAGGCGCTTCAAAGGGATTGGCTTGCCCGGGAGGGGCAAATCGAGGACCCTTAAGTGTTTGAATGAGGGGATTTTTAACGTGTGTCCTGGGGGGCCTAACCGCGCCGTCTTGGGCAGGATCCTGATCAGCCGCGTACCGTCCGGCAGCCTCGTCCGGTCGAGGCGAGCAGCATTCCTGGCCCCGGCAGCGCCATGAGCGTCTCGCCTCTGCAGCCGCCCAAGGCGGCCCCCGGGGACTCCGCCGGCAACGCGTCGGCGACGCCCTCCAAGGAGCTCGAGCGCAGGCTGATCGAGTCGGTCACCGGCCGTTTCGAGATCGTGCGCCTGCCCGGGACGCCACTGATCATCGAGCGTGCGCTCAAGGCCGCCCAGCAGGGGCAAGGCCAGGCGGCGCAGGTGTGCGAGTGGCTCGCGCTCGACCCCATCCTGACCCTGCGCCTGCTCGACGCCACGGCGGATTCTCTGCCCGGCTCCGGCGACGGCGTCGAAGCCCTGTCGCTTGTGGATCGTGCCGCCGCGGTCGGCCCGCCGCTGATGCGGGCGATGCTGACGAGCGCCGCGCGCAGCGCGCTCGGAGCGGATCCCACCTCCCTGTCGGCGCGCGAGCTGGGCGAGTACTGGATCCACGCGCTGCGGGTCGCATTTCTCGGCCGTGCGCTGGCCGAGGCCTGCTCCTACCGCGACCCGGAGGAGGCCTATCTCGCCGGCCTGCTGCATGACGTGGGTTCGTTCGCGCTGCTCGCCACCGTGCCCAACACGCTGCGTGCCCTGGTCGCGACCCAGGCCAATGCGCCCTGGGGCGCGATCCCGGAGCACGCGGGCAGGCTGGGGACCATCCATGCCCAGGTGGGCGCCGCGCTGCTCGAGACGCTGCGCGTGCCGTTCTATGTATCGGATGCCGTGCTGCTCCACCACGCGGCGCCCGGGCAGCTCGACGGAACCCATCCCGTCGTTCGCATTCTCTGCTGTGCCGAGGCACTTCTGACCTCGCGCAGCCCGGCACATCCGCTCGGAGCCATGGCGGACCTGCTCGGTATCTCGGCTGCCGACGTGTCGAGCGCCGAGAAGTCGGCGGCGGAGCAGGTCAGCGCCATCCTGCGGGGCCTCGGGCGGCTCGGCTTGGCGAAGCCGCGCAACGGCGGGGGGCGAAAGGCCGATGCGCAGGCCTCCGCATCCGAGCCCCACCAGCGCCTGACCGACACTCTGGTGATGCGATTCGTGAATGAGGCCGAGCAGTCTTCTCCCGGCGAAACGCCTCTTGGGCGCAAGGCGGGACTCGCAGGCGCGCCCGAAGGCGGCGCCGGCAAAGCGTCGGCCGACGACGATGGGTGGCCGGAAGCGCTTGCGCTGAACGGAACAAACGCGACGGCGAGCTCGATCCTCGACCAGGTCGCGGCCCAGGCGGTGCAGCTCGAGGCGAGCGAGCTGCTGGGGCCGGCGGGGGACGCGCCGCGACGTGTCGCGGACCTGTTGCCGATTGCGCGCGTGGTCGCCGGGATGAAGCGGGCCGTGCTCTTCCTGTCGAGCGGCGACAGGCAGGCGTGGCCGGGCTGGCTGATCGGCAACGCGGGCGTCGCGCGGATCGACCTCGAGCTGGCGACCGCCGGCGGCGGCTCGCTCGCAGCGAGAGCCGCGCGCGAAGCAGCAACCATCACCTCCTACGGCAACGGGAAAGGCAGCCAGCTTGCCGGCCTCGATCTGCAGATCGCGCGCATGCTCGACGCGGACGAAATCGCCGCAATCCCGATGGGGGGCGGCAAGGCATCCTGCGATGGGGTCCTGATCTTCGGAACGAGCGCGATGAAGGCGCCGCGCTTCGCCCAGCTTCTTCCCTTTCTCACCGGGCTGGCAGAGCTGGCGTGGCGTTCCGCCGCATCCGGCGCGAAGTCCGCCGGGCGCGAAGGCGGCGAATCCGTAGATCAGGTCCGCAACGCGACCAGGCGCCTGGTGCACGAGGCGCGCAATCCGCTCTCGGTTCTCAAGACGTATCTTCAAATTGCGAGAACACGTCACGAAGGCGGCGAGAGCCTCGACAAAGAGCTCGAAATCGCGAATCAGGAGCTGGAGCGCGTCGCGCGGGTCCTCGATGAAATTGGCAGGCCGCAACAAAATTCGACCCCGCGCGTGCGGACGATCGAGTTAAACCGCATGATCGAGGAGATGCTGACGCTGTACGGTGATCCGCTGTTCGCGCAAAAGCGGATCGTCTTGTCCCCCATGCTGGATCAAAGCATACTGCCCATTACCTGCGACGAAGAAGGGCTCAAGCAAGTGCTGCTGAATCTCCTGATCAACGCTTCCGAAGCGCTCTCCGATGGCGACCAGGTCATGGTCTGCAGCTCGAATCATGTCAACTACGAAGGACGCGTGATGGTGGAGATTTCCGTTGCCGACAACGGCCCTGGCATGTCGCCCGAAAAAGTCGCAGCGCTGTTTGCGGACCCCGAGACGGACGCCGGCGGACCCGCGCGCGGATTGGGTCTTCCGACATCGCTTGCGGTCGTGAAATCCATGGGAGGGCATCTGCTCTGCCGCAGCCGCCTGGGCGAGGGGACGACGTTTGCGGTCCTGCTGCCCCGTGCCGGCGAGGCGGAGCTGCAGTCGTCCGCGGGCACTGTCGCGTAGGGCGCGGCGGCACGGGATGCATATTTCCGAAAGCCTGCTGCAGGCGCACGAGCGGCTCGCGGCGCCTCCCGAGCGGGTTCACGTGCTGGTCGTCGACGACGATCCCATGATGCGCCGCGCGCTGACCGACCTGGTCGGCGGCAGGGAACGGCGCGTGAGCTCGTGCGCCTCGGGCCGCGAGGCAATCGAGGCGGTCGGGAAGGAACCGGTCGATCTGGTCCTGCTCGATCTCAACCTCCCCGACATGACCGGTCTGGACGTCCTGCGCAGCGCCCGGGAAGCCGGTTCGGCGCCCACCGTCATCGTGGTCAGTGGAGACGATCGAATCGATTCGGCGATTGCCACGCTCAAGCACGGCGCTCACGAATACGTGCGCAAGCCGTTCGAGCCGGTGGCGCTGATGCGCGTGGTGGACAACGCCATCGCGGCGAGGAAGCTGGCGTGGGAAAACATGGACATGCGCATGCGGCTCGAGCACTCCGAGCGCCTTCATCGCTACTTTGTCGACAATTCGCCCGACTTCATCTTCGCCCTCGACCCCCAGGGCCACTTCCGCTTCGCGAACGGCCGCGTCGAGACGCTGCTCGGCTACACCCGGGAGGAATTGTGCGGAATGCACTATTCGGCGATCGTCGACGAGGAGCAGCTCGCGCACGTGAAATGGGCGCTGGGGGAACGCCGCGCCGGAGAGCGCGCGGCGCGAGAGATCGAGGTCCGGCTTGTCCCCAAGGGCGTGGACGCGGATTCGCGCGAGGAAAGCGCGCACGCGACGGTGTCGCTGAGCACGGTGGGGATCTACGATAAAGGTCCCGAGGGCGGCCAGTCGGGCGGCCGGTTTCTGGGGACATACGGCGTGGCGCGCGACATCTCGGCGCGGCTGCGGGCCGAGCAGATCGTCGAGTTCCACGCCTTCCACGACGCCCTCACCGGGCTGCCGAACAGAACTCTGTTTCGCGACCGTCTGGGACATGCTATCGCCGAGACGCGCCGGCGCAACAGAGCGCTGGCGGTGCTTTTCATCGACCTGGATCGGTTCAAGCTCGTCAACGATACCTACGGTCACCTTAAGGGCGATCACCTTCTGCAGCAGACGGCCTCGCGGCTGCGCAAATGCCTGCGCGAGACGGATACGCTGTCGCGCATAGGCGGGGATGAATTCGTCGCGCTGATTCCCGATCTGGGTGGTCGCCAGGAGGCCATGGCGACCGCGAGCAAGATCCTGAACGAGCTGGCCGAGCCCTTCACGCTCGGTTCCGAGCCGTTCCGCACCAGCGTCAGCATCGGCGTCGCAGTCTACCCGGGTGACGGCCATAACGAGGAAGAGCTCATTCGCAACGCCGACCTTGCGATGTACCAGGCGAAGAGAAAGGGCAGAAACGGGATCGTGCTGTTCTCTTCCGAGCTGAGCTCGCACCAGGCGGACCGGCTGCAATTCGAACACGACTTGCGCGGTGCGGTGCAAAGGCGCGAATTCGAGACCTATTTCCAGCCGATCCACAACGTGCGCACCGGGCAGGTGGAGCGCCTGGAAGCGCTGGTGCGCTGGCGCCACCCCGTGCACGGTCTTCTGCTCCCCGGACGATTCATCAGCATCGCGGAGGAATCGGGCCAGATTCGGGATCTCGGGGAAATCGTGCTCGAGTCCGCGTGCGAGCAGCTGGCGAAGTGGCGCTCGAACGGGACTCGCGACCTGGGCGTTTCAGTCAATCTTTCCGCGCGCGACTTCGATCACGACGATCTGGTCGAGCGGGTCATGCGCGCGACGCGGCGGCATGGGCTGCCGCCGCAGGTGCTCGAGGTCGAAATAACGGAGAGTCTGCTGATCGAAGACATGGACGCGGTGTCCAAGAGGGCGTCGCGGCTGCGCGCAGAGGGCGTGCGGATCGCCATCGACGACTTCGGCACGCGCTACTCGTCCCTAGGCTATTTGCAGACCTTGCCCATCAGCGCGATAAAGATAGACCAGTCCTTCGTGCAGGACCTGGGCCTGCGCAGCGCCAGCAATTCCATCGTGGCGGCCATGATCGGGATCGCGAAGGGGCTTCATCTGGACCTCGTCGCCGAGGGCGTCGAGCGCAGCGAGCATCTCGAATCGCTGCGGGGGATGGGGTGCGAGGTCATGCAGGGATTCTTCTTCAGCCGGCCCATGCCCGCGGCCGAAGTCGGCGATTACCTCGCATCGCGCAAGTCGCATTGAGCGAGCCGGCGTAGCGCGGGTCATTCGGCGACGAGGACCCGGCGGCGAGCGACCCCCTTGCCGTGGGGCGCCAGCGCGCGCGCCAGCCAGTCGAGAAGTACGGCTGCCTCCTCCGCAAAGCGGTAGGGCGGATTGACCACGATCATTCCGCAACCGTCGAGTCTTTCCGCATTGCCGGGCTCGTTGAGTCTCAGATCCAGCCAATCGATGCGGCGAATTCCGCTCGCTAAGAGGTTGAGCTCGAAATCCCGCATCGCGGAGCGCTCCATGAGCGGGAACCAGATCGCGTAGACGCCGGTCGCCCAGCGCGCGTGCGCGGACGCCAGCGCGTCGGTGAGGCGCTGGAACTCGTGCTTGCGGTCGAACGAAGAGTCGATCAGAACCAGCCCCCGCCTTTCCTTCGGGGGCAGATGCGCTTTCAGCGACTGGTAGCCGTCCATCGGGCGCACGACGACCTGCCTGTCGTGCGCGAAAAGTTCCTGCAAGGCCGCGCAGTCCTTCTTGTTGAGCTCGGACAGAACGGCCCGATCCCCGGCCCGGAGAAGGCGGCGGGCGATCAGCGGCGAGCCCGGATAATGACGCAGGCGGCCCTCCGGATTCGCGGCGCGCACTGCGTCCAGATAGGGCGCGGCGAGCGGCGGGGCGCCGGCCCCGTCGAAGATCCGCGCGATCCCCGCGCGGTATTCCGCGTTCTTCTGCGCCCACGGATGCTCGAGATCGTAACGGCCGGCTCCGGCGTGGGTGTCCAGGTACAGGAACGGCTTTTCCTTGCGCCGCAGGGCGAGCAGCAGACGGACCAGAAGCACGTGCTTGAAGACGTCGGCGAAATTGCCGGCGTGAAACTGGTGGCGGTAGGCAAGCATCGCCTACAGCTTGTTGTACTTGGTGGCCCTCCCGCGCGCCTTCTCGACCGGGTATTTCTCGGCGTTCAGCTGCAGCTTGCGCTCCGCCGCCGCGAGCAGGTCGACGTCGAGCCGGTCGGCCAGCTCGATCAGGAATATGAGCACGTCGGCGAGCTCGTGCTCGACCTCGATCAGCGCTTCGGGCGACAGCCGTTCGGCTTGCCCGGGTGTCAGCCACTGAAAATGCTCGACCAGTTCTCCCGCTTCGGCGATCAGCGCCATGGCGAGATTCTTCGGATTGTGGAATTGGGCCCAGTCCCGCTCGGCGACGAATTCGCGCAGCCTGTCGCGCAGATTATCGAGCCGATCGTGGCCTATTTCGTGGCTCACGGTTTCGTTCTCTCCTATGATCAAGACGCAGGTTACCGCAACCGCGGACGACCGCGCGCCGGGAAGCCGGTCTGCCGGGCGCGGTTTCATTTGTGAAATATGTCACGCGCACGCTGCCGGCTGCACCGATCGCGCGCGCATTTATTTGCCGGGGCCCGACAATTGCTGACAATTGCGCCTAATCTATCAGCGATCATTCGTATGTTCCCGATAAAAGGGGAAAAACACCTGTTGCAGGGTGATCCGGCGGGAGCCATGTTTCTCAATCTTCGGATATCCGACTCGGACGTGGCCGAATGGAGACCGTAGCGACGATCTTGTACGCACGCCTGCGCAACATGCTCCCCGTCTGCAATGCGGCGACGAGGAAATACGGCGCCGAATTCGTGGAGGAGTTGCGCGGCATTCTGCTTGAGCCCATCTCAAAGCAGAACGGCGTCATTGCGCAGGCGCGCCCCGATTCGATTCTGGCGGTCTTCTCGAACGAAGCGGAGTCGCGGCCCGACCACGCCAGGCGCGCGCTGCACGCGGGGCTTCTTATCGTATACGGCGCCGATGCGCTGAACCAGCGCATCGCGGAGCTGGCCACTGAAGAAGGGCTGCCCGCGCTCACCGTCGCCGTCGGCGTGCACATGGGCAGCGTGGAGATCTCGCCCGCGCGCGCCGGAAACAGCGGCGCGGTGCGCGCAGGCGGCGAGGCCGTGGAGATCGCGCGAGTGCTGGAATGCACCGCGCCGGACATGGGCTGGAGCATCGTCGCGTCCGGCGGCACCTTGCGCGCGGCCGGCAAGCGGATCGAGTCCGGGCGCTTCGGATCGGTTTCTCTTCCGGACAGCTCGTTTGTGGACATCGCCGAAGTCACCGGCCTCACGCCGCAGAAAACCTCCCGCAGCCCGGCCTCGGTCTACCAGGCGATCCGGGACTCGGTCGTCTGGAACCAGCGCAATTACGATCGACCGAACAATACGACGGGCGGAGGCGACCCTCTGGCGCAGTCGGGAGTAGGTCATTTCTCGATCGAGGGATACAGGATCCTGCGCAAGATCGGCGAGGGCGGCATGGCGAGCATCTACCTCGCCCAGACCGGTCCGGACGAGCCGTACCAGGTGCTCAAGGTCATGCCGATGGCCGGCAGCGGCGAGGACGATCCGCTTCAGCGCTTCATGCAGGAATTCGCCCTGCTGGCGCAGGCCCGGCACCCGAACATCGCCACCATTTACAAGCAGGGATTTTCCTCCGCTCACGCGTTCATCGCGATGGAGTACTTCCCGCACGGAGACCTGCGCGACCGCATCGCCGCCGGACTGACCGTCGAGACTGCGATCGAATACGTCAAGCAGATCGCGGCTGCGCTGCAGGCCATCCACGATGTGGACATCGTGCACCGCGACCTCAAGCCGGACAACTTGATGCTGAGGGCGGACGGCAGCCTCGCTCTGGGCGATTTCGGCATCGCCAAGCACGTATCGATAAACATCACGGACACCGTGCACGGTTCGGTCATCGGCACGCCCTACTACCTCAGCCCGGAGCAGGCAAAAGGGGAACCGGTCGACCGCCGGTGCGATATCTACAGTCTCGGAGTCATCTTCTACGAGCTGCTGACCGGCAACAAGCCCTATCGCGCGCAGAGCGCGCGCGAGCTGCTCGACATGCACGTGAGCGGGCCCGTGCCGCTGCTGCGCCCCCCTTATGACGGGCTGCAGCCGCTCCTCGACCGCCTGATGGCGAAGGACCGCGACCAGCGCTACGCAAGCGCGCAGGAGTTTCTCGACGAACTATTGGGGATGGGATTTTGAGCGGCGCCGGTGATCAGCAGGGCAGGACGGTCCTCGCGATCGACGACGATGCAAGCATGCGCGACCTCGTCGCGCACATCCTCGCGCGGGCCGGCTACCGGGTCGAGGTTGCCGAAAACGGGGCGATCGGCCTGCAGCGGATGAGGGCGGGAATGCCCGATCTGGTGCTGTGCGACGTGAACATGCCGGAGATGAACGGATTTGCGACCCTGGAAGCGGTACGCGCCGATCCCGCGCTGGCGGCACTGCCTTTCGTTCTGCTCACGTCCCTCGACGATCGCGAAAACGTCCGCCGCGGCATGCGTCTGGGCGCGGACGATTTCCTGTCGAAGCCCGTGCGCGCCGGAGAGCTGATCGAGTCGGTCGCCAACGCGCTGGACAAGCGCCGGCGGCTGCGCGAGCACATGTCCGAGCGCGCCTTGATCGAGCCGGATGAGCTGCGCCGCCACTACGAAAAGGAGCTGGGCGACGCCACGGCGAGCCGAACGGTCGAAACCGAGGCGGGCGTCACCGGCCGCATGCTGACCCAGACCGTCCTGTTCGCCGACGTGCGCAGCTACTCCAAGATCTCGGAGCGCCTTCCCGAGCCTGAGGTGGCAGAGCTGCTCGGACGCTACCTGCGGGAGGTGTGCAAGCCGATCCTGCGCGAGAACGGACGCATCATGAAGATCATGGGCGACGGGATCATGGCGCTTTTCGGTCACGAGGCGCCGACGAATATCCGCTCTCACGCGCGCAGCGCGCTGCGGGCAGGGCTGGCCATTCTGGAGGTCGCGCAGGAGTTTCGACGCTGGATCGAGAGCCGCACCGAGTTCGAGCGACTGCCGCCTTTCGAGGTCGGCGTAGGCATCCACACCGGCGAAATCGTGCTGTTTCACCTGTCGTCGGGAAGCGGGGGCGACATCACGGCCGTCGGCGAGGCGGTCAATCTCGCGGCCCGCCTGCAATCGAAAGCGAGGGAGCTGGGCTGGCCGATCGCGGCGAGCATCGCGACCATCGAATTTGCGGGCCCGGGCTTCGAGGTCGCGGAGCGGAGCGAGCTCGAGCTGTCCGGGCGCGAGTCGATGCTTGCGTTCGGCCGCGTGGTCGCGCCTGGAACGATCACGCCGAGTCCCATGGTCACGCTTTCGCCCGGGTTCCGCGCCGTCCTCGACGAGAACGCGCGGGCGACGGCGGCCGCATCGAAGGAGGCGATCGACGGCAGGCTGCACGCGATCGGCGAGCAGCTCGAGCAACCGACGGGCTCGCGTGCGCGCGGCCCGGTGATCCGGGGTTATCGGGTGCTGCGCAAGATCGGCGAGGGCGGGATGTCCACGGTCTATCTCGCCGAAGACAGCGCCCACCAGCGCAAAGCGGTGCTGAAGATCCTGAAGGGGCGCCGCGACGACGACGATGCGCTGTGGAAGCGATTCTTTCAGGAATGCGCGATTCTTTCCTCCATCGATCACCAGCACGTCGTCCGAATCTTCGATCAGGGCTTCGGCGACGAGCTCGCTTACATTGCGATGGAGTATCTCGGCGGCGGCAGCCTGCGCGAGCAGATGGACAAGGGGCTTACGCAACGGCAGGCGCTCTCGCTGCTTGCGCAGGCCGCGAGCGCGCTCGGGGCCATCCACGCCCGCGGCATCGTTCACCGCGACATCAAGCCGGCCAATTTGCTGTTGCGGGAAAGCGGAGTGCTCGTGCTGACCGACTTCGGCGTCGCGAAGCGGGTCGAGCAGCAAGCCACTCAAACGGTGCACGGCGAGGTGCTGGGCACACCCTATTACATCGCTCCCGAACAGGCGCACGGCGAGGAAATCACGCCGCGCGCCGACTTGTACAGCCTTGGCGTCATCTTCTACGAGATGCTGACCCGCAAGCGGCCCTTCGTCGGCGACACGGTCATGGAGATCCTGGCCCAGCACCACGCGGCGAAGATTCCGAGGCTGCCGGAGGAGTTCGCCGACTGCCAGCCGCTCGTCGACAGGATGCTCGCGAAAGACCCGAATGACCGGTTCGAGAACGCGGACGCGGTGCTGACCGAGATCGATGAGGTCTGGACGCGCAAAGCGCTGCGGATTCCGGTGTGACATTTGCACAACCGGATAACGAACGGAAATTTTTACAATTCCTGACTAAGGCTTTGCACTAGCTGCCAATTTGCTTGCGCCAAGTCGATACATTGACCGAATCGGGAGGACTAAGAGCCATGGAAGAAGTCAGCGGCTATTGTGTCGATGTAATCGGGTTCAATGAAACCGAGCGCTTGCTGCTGCAGAGTATCTTTACGCTGGCGGCACGGCGCGATCCCGCGTTCATTCAGCGCGACCCGAATTCCGATCGGGCGGTCGACCTCTATCTGGTCGACGCGGACGACGATGCGGCATTCAACGAGTTCCGCGCGGTTCACTCGCGCTATCGCGCGCCCGCGGTGCTGGTAGGCTCGGCCGACCGCGGTACCGGCATGCCGGTGGTCGGGCGGCCGATGCAGTGGGCGCGCCTCCTGCAGTGCTTCGACGACGTGCTCAGCGAAGAGAAGCCGATTCTCGCCAACAGCCGGCCGCCTCAGGCCGCTGCCGATCCGTCCAGGTCTTCGAGCAGTCTGCGTCGCACCCAAACCAACGTGCCGGGCGCGGCTCGCACTCCCCGCCCCGCGCCGGCCTCCCGGGCGAAGGCTTTCACCGACTCCGTGCTGGTGGTAGACGACAACGCGACGGTGCGCAAGTTCATGGAGGCCAAACTCGCGCCGTTCGGGTTCAGCACCGACTTTGCGGAGACCGGCGAGGAGGCCGTCGGGCTTACCGGCACGAAAGAGTACACCTGCGTTTTCCTGGACGTCGTGCTGCCCGGTATTGACGGCTATCAGGTGTGCAAGCTCATCAAATCCAACAAGCAGGCCGTCAAGCGCACCGCGGTAGTCATGCTGACCAGCCGGAGCTCGCCGTTCGACAAGCTGCGCGGCTCGCTCGCCGGTTGCGACGAGTATCTCACCAAGCCGGTCGACGAAAACCACCTGCTTGAAGTCGTCGCCAAGTTCCTGCCCGGTTCCCGAGCAGCCGCCTAGCAGCCGAGACGACGGGAGACTCGACATGAGCAAGTCGATACTGGTGGTAGACGACACGCGCTCGATGCGGCGAATGGTCACCACCGTGCTCCAGGGTGCCGGATACAGCGTGGAAGAAGCCGCGGACGGCGCCGAGGCATTGGAAAAGGCAAAGAGCCGCGTCTTCGATCTCGTGGTCACGGATCAGAACATGCCTCGCATGGACGGAATCGCGCTGGTGCGCTCGCTGCGCCAGCTCGCTCAGTACGACGCCGTTGCGGTCATCGTTCTTTCGACGGAGACGGGCGCGGATCTCAAGGCGCGGGGTCGTGCCGCCGGCGCGACCGGCTGGATGGCGAAGCCCTTCGATCCCGCGAAAATGCTCGACGTGGTGCGGCAATTCGTGTCATGACGCGCGAAACGAATTCCCTCGGCGATATCTCCAGCCTCCACGCGATCTTCTTCGAGGAGGCGGACGAGCACCTCGCTGCGATCGAGGAGATCCTGCTGCGCATGGACCCGTCGGCTCCCGTGCCGGACGACATGAACGCGATATTCCGGGCCGCGCACTCGATCAAGGGGACGAGCGTGATGCTCGGATTTTCCGAGATCGGCGCGCTTACCCATGTCATGGAGAGCCTGCTGGACCGGCTGCGCAACGGGGAGCGGCCCATTACTCCCCAGGACGTCGACGCAATGCTGCGCGCAGGCGATGTCCTCAAGCTGCAGGTTGCGTTCCGCAAGGGTTCGCTCAAGAGCGAGCCGGATATGGAACAGGCGGTCGAGGAGCTTCGCGCCCTGGCTGAAGCGGAACACGACGGCGTTGCGGCCGGGCGAGAGCGCCATTTTGCGGTCCGCCTCGGACCGCTGGCCGAGCCGATCGCCGATGCCGAGCTCGAGATGATGCTCTCGGGCCTGGATGAAATGGGGACGGTGCACCAGCGCGAGCTGCGAAACGAGGCCGGCGGAGAAATCCGGTTCGACGTCTCCATTTCCGGCGGCGAGCTGGAGCTCAGGAGCGTGCTTTCGCTGGTCGTCGCGCCGGATCTCATTGGCGTGAGCGAGAAGACGGCCGCCGCAGGCGACGAACAGGAGCCGATGAGGGAGGAGCCGCCGGCGGACGCCGCGGCGGCACCCGTCGCGGCCGATCCGGGCGCCGCGGACGCGGATCTGGACATGTTCGTCACGCCGGAGGCGCTGCGCGCCAAGCGCGGATCCGAAGGCGTCGAGGTGTTCGTGACGCCGCAGGCCCTTGCCGGGCGTCGCGCCTCCGATCGGGAGGAAGGCGGCCGCGGGGACGACGAGATCAAGTACGGGCGACGCCAAACCGATCGACTCTTGCATGCGGCGCAGGCGGACGCTACCTCGATCCGCGTGAGCGTGGAAAAGATCGACCACCTCGTCAATCTGGTGGGCGAGCTGGTCATCACCGAGGCAATGGTCGCGCAGCAGTATGCCGGCCTGCACGGCGATGCGGGTCAGACCGAGCTGGCGGGGTTGCGGGATCTGGCGCGCCACACGCGAAACCTGCAGGAAGCGGTGATGTCGATCCGGATGGTCCCTATCGCCGCCGTGTTCACCCGCTTCCCGCGCCTGGTGCGCGAGCTGTCGCAACGGCTCGGCAAAGAGGCGGAGCTGAAGGTCTCGGGCGAGGCCACCGAGCTCGACAGGGGATTGATCGAGAAGATCATCGACCCTCTTACGCACCTTGTGCGCAACGCCGTTGACCATGGGCTCGAATCGGCCGAGGAGCGCGCCGCGGCCGGCAAGCCGCAGCGTGGCGTAATTTCGCTTGCCGCGACGCAGCGCGGCGGTAATGTCGTGATCGAGGTGAGCGACGACGGCCGCGGACTGGACCGCGAGCGGATCCTCGCGCACGCCGCGCAGCGTGGCATCCGGATATCGCCGGACGCGCCCGATCAGGAGGTCTGGCAGCTTATTTTCGAGCCCGGGTTTTCGACTGCGGGCGCCGTCACCGACGTCTCCGGCCGAGGCGTGGGCATGGACGTGGTTCGGCGCAACATTCAGCTGCTGCGCGGCAACGTCGAGCTGGCGTCCCGCGCGGGCGCCGGAACGACGGTCAGCGTGAGCGTGCCCCTGACCCTGGCGATCATCGAAGCGATGACGGTGGGCGTCAGCGGCTCGACCTATGCGCTGCCCCTGGCTTCGGTGGTCGAGGTGCGGCAGGTGGCCAGCGAGGAAATGCGCGGCATAGCGGGGCAAGGCCTCACCCTTCGCGTACGCGACGACTACCTTCCCGTACAGCGCCTGGGCGACGGCGACATCGCGATCATCGTGGAGGTGGACGGAGCGAGGGCCGCCCTGCTCGTCGACGAGCTCATCGGCCAGCAGCAGATCGTGGTGAAAAGCCTGGAGGCGAATTTCCGCAAGATGCCGGGCTTCTCTGGCGCCACGATCATGGGGGACGGCCGCGTCGCCCTCATCGTCGACGTGGCCCATACCGTAAACCGGGTGGACCGCGGCGCGCGCCTACACCACTGACAAGGGAGAGAGTCCGTGCAAACACTCGAGGCAATCGCAAAGGACACGGCAGAAGAGGCCGAAGGCCGCGAATTCCTCACCTTCAAGTTGGGCGGGGAGGAATACGGAATAGACATTCTCAAGGTGAACGAAATACGCGGCTGGGAAGTGCCGACTTCGATCGCGAACACGCCGGCGTTCATCAAGGGCGTAATCAATCTGCGAGGGATCATCGTTCCGATCGTCGACCTGCGCATCAAGTTCAAGCTCGGCGAGGCCGAGTACGACGACTTCACCGTGGTGGTCATCGTGAGCGTGGCGCGACGGGTGGTAGGCATCGTCGTTGACGCGGTCTCGGACGTGATCACGCTGATGCCGCAACAGATTCGTCCGGCGCCGGAATTCGGCGGCGCACTGGATACCCGATTCATCACCGGACTCGGCACGGTGGATGAGCGCATGCTGATCTTGGCCGACATCGAGAAACTCCTGACCAGCGAGGACATGCAGCTGGTGGATTCCAGCAACACATAGCAAAAAAGGGTGACTCCTATGCATCCGTACAGTGCAAAGCTTACGACGCGAAATATGGCGATCGGCCTTTCGGTGCTCATGGCCGGGGCCGTCATTCTGGCCGCCGCCGGCTGGTTCCGCGTCCAGGGGGCGTCGCAGGCGACGCCGGTCGCGGACCAGAGCGTCTCGGAGTTCCAGCAGGCCACGGCGGCAATCTACAGCCGGCTTCGGCTCCTGCCCGAGCTGGAGAGGCAGATGCTGGCCAACGCGAAATCGCCCGCGAGAGCGAATCTGTTCCAGCGCAGGAGAGCCGACGCGCGCCATCGCATCGACGAATTGATGGCTACGGCGCGCGGCACGGCTGCGAACGACGCGCAGCGCATGCAGGTCGCCCGGCTGGCGGCGCTGGCGGCGCAGGCGGACAAGCGCTACCAGCAGATACTCGCGCACGCGGCGGGAAGTCAGGATTCGATGCCGCTCGCAGTAAACATGAATTGATTCACCACGCAACAATCCGAAGGGAGCAATGAAATGAAGCGCAATTTCAAGAAGCAACTGACCATGATCGCCCTCGCCGCTGCGGTGTCGGCCCCGGGCGGCGCCGCCCTGGCTGCCTCGTCGTCCGAGCATGCGACGGCCGCACAAGCCGTCGCAATGGTTGAAAAGGGCGTCGCCTACATCAAGGCCCACGGCACTGAACAGGGCTACGCCGAGATCACGAGCAAAACCAGCAAGTTTCGCTGGCACGACCTCTACCTGGTGGTGTACGGCCTCGACGGCAAGGTTTGGGCCCACGGCGCCAACCCGAAGATGGTAGGACGCGATCTGATCGATCTGAGGGATATCGACGGCAAGCCGTTCGTGAAGGAGCGCGTCACGCTGGCCCAGACGCACAAGACATTCTGGCAGGACTACAAGTTCACTAACCCGGTGACCCGCACGGTCCAGCCCAAGAGAATGTACTGCGAGCGCCTCGACCAGACGGTGGTCTGCGGCGGAATCTACAAGTAAGGCAACACTCGGTCAGGTTGCCGAAAGAGGGGAACAGTCATGAAAGTTTGGCACAAGATACTGGTAGCGCCGGGTCTGGCGATCGTGTTTCTTCTAGTCCTGGGAGCCACGACCTACAGCGTACTGACGCGACAGAACTCCGCGCTTGACGAGCTGTACGGCACGCGATTCGCTAACTACGAGCTCGCGGCCAAGTCGTCGGAGGAGATCGTTGCGACGCATGCCGGCGTGTATCGGTTGTTCACCTGGATCGGCAACCTGAACGACGAGAAGATTCACGCCATGAAAAGCAAGTTGCTCGGCAGGATCGACGCCGTGAGCGATCGTCTCAAGGCGTTCGCCGCCCGTCCCGGCACCGATGCGGACGAACGCGGGATCGCGAACACGATCGTCGCCAAGCTCGTCAAGTACCGCAAGGCGGTCGACAACGCCGTCGAGCTGAGCACCGTGGACATCAACACCGGCATGGCGGCAATGCAGACCGCCGACTTCGCCTTCCAGGCGATGTCGAAGGACCTCGATGGCCTGGTCGACGTCGAAACCAAACTTGCGAAAGCGCGCTATGAATCCGTCGCCGCCGCGTTCAGCAAGGTGCTCGTGGCGCTGCTGACGATCGTGGCGCTTGCGTTCATCGTGTCGCTTGGCGTCGCGCTGGTCATGAGCAAGAGAATCGTGCGTCCCTTGAACAACGCGATCGGCATCGCCGGGCGCATCGCCTCCGGTGACCTGACCACGGAAGTCGCGCTGAAGGGCAGCGACGAAACCGCCGATCTCCTGCGCGCTCTGAGGGACATGAACTCGAGCCTGAGGCGGATCGTCGGCGAGGTACGCGGCAGCACCGATCTCGTCGCGACCGCTTCGCGCGAGATCCTGCAGGGCAACACGGATCTGTCCACGCGCACCGAGGAGCAGGCCAGCGCGCTGGAGGAGACTTCGGCGTCGATGCAGCAGATGGCGGCCACGGTCGGGCAGAACGCGCAAAACGCGAAAGTCGCGAATGAGCTGGCCATAGAGGCCTCGTCGGTCGCGGCCAAGGGCGGCGATGTGGTGCGCCAGGCGGTGGGCACGATGAACGGCATCACGGAATCGTCCAAGAAGATCTCGGACATCATCGGCGTGATCGACAGCATCGCATTCCAGACCAACATCCTCGCGCTCAACGCCGCAGTGGAGGCCGCGCGCGCCGGCGAGCAAGGGCGCGGATTCGCCGTGGTCGCTTCGGAAGTCAGAAACCTGGCGCAGCGCAGCGCCGCTGCGGCCAAGGAGATCAAGGAGCTCATCACCGACTCGGTCGGAAAAGTCGACGCCGGCTCGCGCCAGGTCAATGACGCCGGTCGCACGATGGACGAGATCGTGGCCTCGGTAAGAAAGGTAAGCGCGCTGATCGCGGAAATCGCTGCCGCGAGCCAGGAGCAGGCTCAGGGCATCGAGCAGGTCAGCGAGACCATGAGCCAGCTGGAAAAAGTGACGCAGCAGAACGCCGCGATGGTCGAGGAGGCGAGCGCCGCAGCGGGCAGCCTCGAAATGCAGTCGCAGACGCTGTCGCGGTCGATCTCGGCGTTCAGGCTGATCGAGGGGCAGGCGCGGGAGCCTGCCGCCGCGCTGCCGTCCAGGCACGAAGCCGCCCTGCCCTCGGCGCACGCGGAAGCAGATGCGCAGCTCGAGGCGCCGGGGTTCAAAGCGGAAGCTTCGCGGGCGCCGAAGCAGGCGTCCCGCAAGTTCGCGGCGGCGGCGGCGGCGGAAGGCTGGCAAGAGTTCTAATCAGGATCTCCGGGCGCGAGCGGGGTAGCGGCGATGCTGATTGAGGCGGCAGTGCGCGAACCGACGTATATGCCGGCTATCGAACCTCAGCGCGAGTTTCCCTACTCGCACGCGGATTTTGTCCGGGTGCGGAAGATGATCCTGGCTTACGCGGGGATCTCGCTGCACGAGCACAAGGGAAACATGGTTTACAACCGCCTGGCGCGCCGGGTGCGCGCCGCCGGGGTGCCCAGTTTTCGGGATTATCTCGACGAGGTGGAACGTCCCGGCTCGGTCGAGCGCGAGCGGTTCGTCAACGCTCTCACGACCAATCTCACCGGATTTTTCCGGGAGCCGCACCACTTCGACAGGCTCGCACGCCTCGGTGGCGAGCGGTCCGGACGCACGCTGCGAGTCTGGAGCAGCGCGTGCTCTACCGGGGAAGAGGCATATTCGGCGGCCATCGCGCTGCGCGACGCCGGAGTTGCGGCCGAGATCCTCGCGACGGACCTGGACTCCGACGCGCTATCGAAGGCGCAGCGCGCGGTCTACCGGGTCGACGCGCTCGGGCGCGTCGGCGCGGAGCGCATGCGCCGGCACTTTCTGCGCGGTACGAACGAAAACGACGGATATGCGATGGTGCGCCCGGAACTGCGCGCAATGGTCAAATTCGCCGTACGCAATCTGCTGGCCGACGACTGGCCGCCGAACGAGAAATTCGACGCCATATTCTGCCGCAACGTCATGATCTATTTCGACCGCGGAAACCAGCTGCGGCTGCTCGATCGGCTGGCCAAGGTGCTCTCGCCGGACGGGATACTGTTCCTCGGTCACTCGGAGAATTGCGCCGCGGGACACCCTGCTTACGTCTCGTGCGGCAAGACCTCGTACGAACGTCGCCACGTGAACCGTGCGTAACGCGGCGGGGCCTCAATGGATCGCTTCCTAGCGCGCTACTTCGACAAGCAGTTCGGCCTCGAAGCAGTCAAGATCCTGCCCGGGCAGTTCTACTCGGCGCGGCGAGAAATCGTCATCGTGACGGTGCTCGGCTCCTGCGTCTCGGCATGCCTGTGGGACCCGACAGCGCGAATCGGCGGAATGAACCATTTCATGCTTCCGGGCTCGAGCAAGTCCTCCGGACGCAGCGTGCTCGACGCGCCGGAATCGGCGCGCATCGGCATCTATGCGATGGAGCTGCTGGTCAACCAGCTGCTGAAGCTCGGCGCGGACCGGAGCCGCCTGGTCGCGAAAGTGTTCGGCGGGGGCTGCGTGCTCGAGGGCATGGACACGCTGAACATCGGCAATCTGAACGGCAGCTTCGTGACCGAATTCCTGCGTGAAGAGGGAATTCCTCTGGTCGCGCGCGATCTTTACGACACCTGCGCGCGCAAGGTGTACTTCTTCCCTCGCAGCGGGAAAGTCCTGGTCAAGCGGCTCACCAATCTCCGCAACGATACGATCGAGCGCCGCGAGCGCGATTACCTTTCGCAACTGGCGAGGTCAGAGGGCGGTTCCGAAGTCGAGATTTTCGCGCCGCCCGCATGAAACAGATCAAAGTGCTCGTAGTCGACGACTCGGCGGTCATGCGGGGCGTCATGAACAGGGTCATCAACGCGCAACCCGACATGACCGTCGTCGGCCTGGCGAACGATCCCATCGTTGCGATGGAGCGCATGCGGATCTCGAAGCCCGACGTGATCACGCTGGACGTCGAGATGCCGCGCATGGACGGGCTGGAATTCCTCAAGCACTTGATGCAGACGCGGCCGGTACCCGTGGTGATGGTGTCGTCGCTGACCGAGCGGGGCGCCGACGTGACGCTGCGCGCGCTCGAGCTGGGGGCCGTCGACTTCATCCCGAAGCCGCAGTTCTCGACCGATGAAGACATCATCGCCTACGCGGAAGAAGTGTCCGAGAAGCTGCGCGCCGCCGCCGCAGCGACGGTCGAGCGGCCGCGCGCAAAGCGTGCCGCCTCGTCCAAGAGCCTCCCGGTTGCGGGCAGCGCCCCCGCGACGTTCAGCAGCGAGAAGCTGATCGTGGTCGGTTCATCGACCGGCGGCGTCGAGGCGCTTCGCGCGGTGCTCGCGCATCTGCCGGACAACATGCCGCCGATGCTGATCGCGCAACACATGCCCGGGGGCTTCACGCACAGCTTTGCGAAAAGGCTGGACGCGCTATGCGATATCGGCGTCAGCGAAGGGCAGGACAGGGAGGTCCTGCGGCCCGGGCGCGCCTACATCGCGCCCGGCGGGCGTCACATGCTCCTCAGCGGAACGACGGGGCGTCCGGTGATAAGGATATCCGACGCTCCGCCAGTGAACCGTCACCGTCCGTCCGTCGACCTTCTGTTCCGGTCCGCGGCCGAGGTCGCCGGCAGGCGCTGCATCGGCCTCATGCTGTCCGGCATGGGGTCGGACGGTGCCGAGGCAATGCGATTGATGCGCGACAACGGCGCCTACAATCTCGCGCAGGACGAAGCAAGCTGCGTGGTGTTCGGCATGCCGAAGCAGGCGATTTCGGCTCGCGCCGTACACGAAGTGCTGCCGCTGGAGGATATCGCGCGGCGGCTGATCGACCTATGCGTTGCCTGAAGGCTCGGCAGCGGGTTCGCCGTCGTCGTCACGGGCCTCGATTCGCTCTAGGCGGTAGCCGCGCTGATAGACGGCGCTCAGGCGCCAGCCCCGCTCCGGGTACAAGTCGAGTTTGCTGCGCAGCTGGCTGATGTGAGAGTCGACCGTGCGCGCTCCGATGCTCGCGCGCGGCCCCCAGACCGTGTCGAGCAGGTAGGGGCGCGACAGGATGCGTCCGACATCGCGCAGCAGGAGCACCGCGAGGTTGAATTCCTTCTGCGTCAGGCTGATTGCGACGCCGTTTCTCCACAGCGTGCGTCCGGAGACATCGACCCGGTAGGGCCCGATCTGGAACGGCTCGTTGTCGACGCGGGCCTGGGTTCGGAACCGGCGCAGCAGGGCTTCTATCCGGGCGAGGAATTCCAGCCGGCGCAAGGGCTTGACCAGATAGTCGTCCGCGCCGTTCTTCAGGGCCCGAACCATGTCTTCTTCCCGGCTTCGGGCGGTCGTGAAAAGCACCGGGACATACTCCCGGGACGACTTCCTGATCACCTTGAGCACCTGCTCGCCGCTCAGGTCGGGGACCTCCCAGTCGAGGACGACGAGGTCGAAGGTGTCGTTCAATAGCGCCTTGACGATATCCTGGCCGCGACTGAACACGTGGCAGACATAGCCTTCGGAGGTAATCCAGCGTTCAAGCAGGCTGCTCTGGGACGGATCGTCCTCCAGTACAGCTATTCGAGGCGCAGCTACCGAATTCTCATTAGGTGTGAGTCCGGTCATAACGAGCTTTCTAACGCCCCATTATAGGGATCTCCCTGTCGGACAATGGGCTAAATCTTACTCGGGTGCAATCTTGGCATGCTGACACATCTCTGTCATCCGCCCCAGACGATCATTCGTTGGTGCTCATAGATCTTTTGGATCTTCGAGCGCCCCGGCGGCATGCCCCTTTACGGGGCTGCCTCGGGGGAAGGGATCAGGCCGCCTTGCTTGACCAGCGCTCCAGGTCTTCCCAGCCTCCGATGCACTGGCCGTTGATGAACACCTGGGGCACGGTCTGCGCGCCGGCGATGGCGCCGACCACGCGGCTGCGGATCCTGTGCGCGAGTGGAATCTCGGCGTAGTCGTAGCCGAGCCGTCGCAACAGGTCCTTCGCCTTGGCGCAGAAGGGGCATCCCTCGCGCGTCAGGATCGCAACCTGATCCGGTTTGCCGGCCTTCGGATTGATGTAGGCCAGCATGGTATCCGCGTCCGATACTTCGAACGGATCGCCGGGCTTCTGCGGCTCGATGAACATCTTCTCCACCACGCCGTCCCTCACCAGCATCGAATAGCGCCAGGAGCGTTTGCCGAAGCCGAGGTCGGCTTTGTCGACCAGCATTCCCATGCCGTCGGTGAACTCGCCGTTTCCGTCGGGTATCAGCGCAAGGTTCTGGCATTCCTGGTCCTTCGCCCATTCGTTCATCACGAAGGGATCATTGACCGAAATGCACAGGATCGCATCGACGCCGTTGGCGAAGAACGCCGGCGCAAGCTCGTTGTAGCGCGGCAGGTGCGTGGACGAACAGGTGGGCGTGAACGCGCCCGGGAGCGAGAACACCACCACCGTCCTGTCCGCGAACAGCTCGGCCGTGCTCACGCTCTTCCATTCGTTGCCGGCACGGGTGCGGAAAACGACCTGCGGGACGCGTTTGCCTTCATGGTTGGGAAGCATGCTTGGGCTCCAGTAATTGAGAACGACTATCAAGATATGGGGTTTCCCGGGGTAATTCCAATGACTTGTTCCGATCGGGCGCATAGCCCCTCCCTATAGGCGCTGCTAGACTGCGCCGCTTCCCATGTCAGACCACCGCCGCGCGCTCGACGCCACCGCGTTCTCCCTGATGCTGCTGCTCACGGCGTCGTGGGGCTTCCAGCAGGTCATGATCAAGCTGGCCGCGAACGACGTGTCGCTGGTGATGCAGGCGGCGATCCGCTCGATCAGCGCGACCGTCCTGCTCTTCGCCTGGGCCCGGCTGAGCCGGACGGAGCTCTTTTCGCGCGACGGCACGCTATGGCCGGGAATCGTCGCGGGGCTCCTGTTCGGCACCGAGTTCATCTTCATTTACGCGGGGCTGGCGCATACCACGGTGTCGCGCATGATCGTCTTCATCTATCTCACGCCGCCGCTGACCGCGCTCGGCCTGCACTGGCTCGTCCCGGGCGAGCGCATGCACCTGCGCCAGTGGCTAGGCGTGCTGGTTTCCTTTGCGGGCATCGTGCTGGCGTTCGGCGAGGGTTTCGCCGCGTCCGGCGGGGCGACGGCGCTCGGCGATCTGTGCGGGGTGGTCGCCGCCCTGCTGTGGGCGTCGACGACGGTCCTGATCCGGGCCAGCGCACTCGCCCGCGTGAGCGCGAGCAAGACGCTCTTTTACCAGCTCGCGGTGTCGTCGGTCCTTCTCCTCGCCGCGTCGCGGCTGATGGGCGAGCCCGGTGTGTCGCGCCTGACCTTCACCGCGCTCGCGTCGCTCGCTTACCAGGGCGTGGTGGTCGCGTTCGCGAGCTATCTGACCTGGTTCTGGCTGCTCAGGCGCTACCTGGCGGGCCGGCTCGCGGTATTTTCGTTCATGGCGCCGATGTTCGGAGTCGTGTTCGGCGTACTGGTTCTGTCCGATCCCCTCCGGCCCGCCTTCGTCGCCGCGGCGCTGATGGTGGGCGCCGGAATCGTGCTCGTCAATTACAGCCCGAACCGCAACGGGTAAACTTCAAGGCGTGGACAAGGATCGCCCGTCTTCCCAGCCCGTCGACGCCGTGCAGTACAAGCTCGGCATGCGCACGCTGGCGGCCGCGGTAAACATCATCACCAGCACCCATTCCGGGCATCGCTACGGAATGACGGCGACCGCGGTGTGCTCGGTGACCGCCGACCCGCCGACCCTGCTGGTCTGCATCAACAAGTCGACCACCACGCACAATGCGATCAGCAAGGCCGGCGTGTTCTGCGTCAACACCCTGCGTGCGGAGGATTCCGAGCTGTCCACCGCGTTCAGCGGCGCGCAAAGCGGGGAGGGGCGCTTCAAGTCGCACACCTGGACGCACCTCGCTACCGGCTCGCCGGCGCTCCTCGATGCGCTGGTCTCGTTCGATTGCCGGCTGGTGAAGAAGATCGCGCACGGCACGCACACGATCTTCCTCGGCCAGGTCGAGCAGGTGCTCTTCGGCAAGCGGGGCAAGCCGCTGCTGTACGCGGACGGGCAGTACGGCAAGCTCGCCGCGCTTCCGCGCGGGGTGCCCCTGCCCGAGGGCCTGGACTACTGGGGCTTCTAGTCCGGAAGCTCGCCGGGCAGAATGAAGCGCTGCCGGGTCGTGCAGTAGCGGTTGGCGTACAGCCGGCCGACCGGCTTGTAGTGTGCGTCGGATATGCGCTTGGTCCGGGGATCGACGACGCCTTCGCGCGCGTGCAGCAACAGGATCTCGCCGATGATGAACACGCGTCCCGGAACGATGTCCAGCTGCTTGAACACGCGGCACTCGAAGCATGCCGCCGCCTCGGCGATGCGCGGGTGCGACACCAGGCGGGACGCAGCGGGCGTGAGCCCGGTCTTCTCGAACTCGCTTTCCTCCTCCGGGATCTCCTCGCTCGAGACATGCATCGCGTTGGCGGTCGCCTCGTCGACGAGGTTGACCACGAACTCGCCGCTGCGCTGGATGTTCTTCAGCGAATGCTTGATCCCGCCGTCGCGCCGCGGCCCGAAGCTCACCATCACCAGCGGGGGGTCCTCGGAGAACGCGTTGAAGAACGAGTAGGGCGCGCAGTTGGCCACGCCCGCCTCGCTGACGGTGGAGATCCAGGCGATCGGCCGCGGAACCACCAGTCCCGTGATGAGCTTGTAGCGCTCCGTCGGCGTCAGCCCCGCCAGCTCGATGTCCATCAGGGCGCGGCCCGGCGGTAGAACTGGCGCTCGCGCGAATCGAGCCACTGCAGCGCGGTGTCGAGATACTTCTTGAAGTGCGGCGTGTTCTGGTGCGCCTCGAACGCGGCCTCGTCGTCGTAAACCTCGTAGAGCATGGCCGAGGTCGCATCGTTCGGGTCGACCAGGATGTCGAACGTCCGGCAGCCGGGCTCCGTTTCCCGCGCGGCCTTGCCGTTCTCCTGCACCGCGGCCATGAACTCGCCGATGCAGTCGGGCTTGATCCGGATCTTCACTACCAGGGCAAATCCGCTCATATTCGTCTCCGTGACATGGGTCACCGAATTATCGACGGCACGGTGGGGGCGTCAACGCGCGATAGCGAACCAGGCGGCCGGGATTTGCTATAATTCGCGCCCTCGCGCCCGTAGCTCAGTTGGATAGAGTACCTGGCTACGAACCAGGGGGTCGTGGGTTCAAATCCTGCCGGGCGCGCCAGTCATTTCAAGGCCCCAGCGAAAGCTGGGGCCTTTTCATTTCCGGCCTGTGACCAAAACGCGTCCGGCTTCGGACGCATGCCTGTCCTCGACGGGCTCGATCATCACCAATCCTCAGCGAATGGTGAGATAACCGCCCGGCACGCCGTGCGGCGACAGGACGAACTCCCATAGCTGCATGGCCCGGGCTCTGAATCCGCCGGCGCAGGACAGGAGGTAATAAGAGAACATTCGATGAAAGCGCTCGCCATACTGCGATCGGAATCGATCCCAGTTATCGACGAAGTTCCCGTGCCATGCCATCAATGTCTTGTCGTAGTCGGCGCCGAAGTTATGCAGGTCCTCCACCACGAAGAGATTCTCCATGCTGGCGCCGAGCTGTTTCAGCGAAGGAAGCATGCCGCGCGGAAAGATGTACTTGTCGATCCATGGTTCGGTGTAGTTCTTGCTCTCGTTGCCACCGATGGTATGCAGAAGAAACAGCCCGTCCTCCTGGATCTGCGAGCGCACGGTCTCCATCAATGTCCGGTAATTCTTGTAGCCGACGTGCTCGCACACGCCGACGCTGACGACCCTGTCGAACTTCACGCGCCCGGGGTTGTAGGTGCCGATATCGCGGTAATCGCACAGATGAAACTGTACCGGCAGACCCTTGCACAAATCCCTGGCGTATTCGACCGGCTTATTTGCGATGCTCAGCGCGACGACCTCACAGTCGTGGTGCTGCGCCATGTGCTTCGCCAGGCCGCCAAATCCACTGCCGACTTCCAGCACTTTCTGACCCGGTTTCAGGCCCAGCTTTCGGCACACCAGGTCGTATTTGGCGAACTGCGCGGCATCGAGAGAGTCTGCCTCCGACCAATAGGCACAGGTGTATGCCATGCTTTCGCCGAGCATCGCCCGGTACAGATCATTGCCCAGGTTGTAGTGGACGTTCGCGACTTCCCTGGACTTGACCGGCGTCTGCTGGTTGAAGATCGAGTTGAGCAGCCTTTGCCAGGCGAACGAGAGGCTGTAGAGGCGCTGGTCCATGTCCTTTGCCAATGCCCGGTTGAACAACTCGTCGAGTTGCCTGCAGTCCCACCACCCGTCCACGTAACTCTCCCCCGCGGCAAGCGTTCGGCCACGCGCAAGGCGGGAGTAGAGACGCTCGTCATGTACCTGCAGGTCCCACGGCTTGTCACCATTTATGGTGATACCCGCCTCGGCGAACATTGCCGCCAGGGTCGATTTGGTGATGCTTTGCATGTTCCCCCCTCCCAACCGTGAAATGGCATTCGAACGGACGACTGCCAAGGGCCGGCAGCAGCCATTGGTGCCTCGGTGCAGTTTAGCGAGCTTGCAGCTCGGCCAGCCTCGATGCGACCCTAAGGAAGCTGTTTCCGGCTACACAGGGGAGGGCGGGGCGTTGCAGGTAGTTGATTTAACGAGCGACCAGTGTCATTCCAGGGCCTCAGCGAGAGCCCGGGCCTTGTCATATATCTCACAGCCGCTCGGCGATGATCCGGAAGTGATAGCCCATGACCGCCAGCTCCATGGCGGCGTGGAACTTGCGCGGCTGCGCGATCAGCGTCGTCCAGAACAGCCGCCAGTATGCGAGCCGGCCGCGCTGCCGCACTCCCAGCGTCCACAGCGAGCGCAGGAACGCCCGCACGTCGGATAACGTCAGACGCGTACGCGGTCCTTGCGGCCTCCAGTTCGCGAGGAACGCGCGCACCCTGCGGTAGTAGTTCTCCGGCGCGTACAGCGAGCGCATCAGCTCGCGGTACTCGGAAAGCAGCCAGCCCCGGTCCAGCCGCGGCACGAAGTTGAGCACCGCCGCGGTATTGTTGCCGATGCTGCCGGCGAGCATGCGTCCCTCGCGCGCGAGCCGCTCGTAGAGGCGGGTTTGCGGCAGCGCGGTCAGGAGCCCCACCATCGCGGTCACCACTCCCGAGCGCTGGATGAACTCGAACTGGCGGCGGAAGACGTCGAGCGGGTCGTTGTCGAAGCCGACGATGAATCCCCCCATCACTTCCAGGCCCGCGGCCTGAATCGCGCGCACGACGTCGGCGAGATCGCGTTTCTCGTTCTGCACCTTCTGGCATTCCTGCAGCGACTCCGGCACCGGCGTTTCCAGCCCGACGAACACTTTCTTGAATCCCGCGCGGACCATGAGCTCGAGCAGATCCCGCTGCTCAGCGAGATTCACCGAAGCCTCGGTAAGGAAGCCCATCTCCGGTCGCGCCCGCTCGCGCCACTCGACGAGCGCCTCGAGCATCTCTCTGACCCGCTTCCTGTTGCCGATGAAGTTGTCGTCGACGATGAACACCATGTCGCGCCATCCCGCCTGCCGCAGCGCCTCCAGCTCGGCGATCAACTGCGCCGGCGACTTGGTGCGAGGCACGCGGCCGTAGACCGCGACAATGTCGCAGAACTCGCACTCGAACGGGCAGCCGCGGGAAAACTGTACCGGCATCGTCACGTAGTGGCGCAGCTCGACCAGATCCCAGCGGGGCACCGGGGTCCCTCCGAGATCGGGAAACTCCGTCCCGCGATACGTCGGCTTCACCATGCCGGCGCGCATATCGGCGACGAGATCGGCAATCACATTCTCCGCCTCGCCCAGAACGAAGTGATGGATCTCGGGAAAATCCCGGTGGCCGGTAGTGAACAGCGGCCCGCCCGCGACCACCGGGCGCCCGAGCGCCGCGCAGCGGCGCGCGATCTCGCATGCCGAGTCCTTGTGCACGATCATCCCCGACAGGAAGATCCAGTCGGCCCAAACGATGTCGCGCTCAGCGAGCGGTTCGACGTTTGTATCGACGAGCTTCAGTTCCCAGTCCTGCGGGAGCATCGCGGCGACCGTCAGCAAGCCTAGCGGAGGAAAGGCGGAGCGCTTCGCGACGAACCGCAGGACGTACCTGAAGTTCCAGAAGGTATCCGGATCGCGCGGATAGACGAGAAGAATCCTCATTCAGGCCCCCAGTTCCCGCAAAGACGGAAACGGTATCCGAAGATCTGCCGGAGTGACAGCCTCTAATTGCCGTAACGCAATCTGCGCTCAATTCTCGTACACGCGAGTTCGGCCGAGCGTGCCCGACAGCGCCGCTTGGCGACCCCGCAACACGCCCGCAGCGTTGCGCTTCGGGGCGCCGGGATAGCCGCGCGCAACGAACCCAGGCCGCCTCAAATCTCGACCAGACCGTCGGATAACTGGTCGCTGTTTTCCGGGTCGGGCGGATAGTGCTGTGCCATCGCCGCGCCGCACGCACCAATTGCGGCGACAAAGCCCTCCACCACCCGGCCGTTTCTCACGTGCTCGACGAAGGTCCCGACGATGCCCTGCCAATGGGCCTCGCCAAGCTTTTCGTGGATGCCCTGGTCGGCGACGATCTCGACGTAGCGCTCCGCGAGGGAAACGAAGAACAACACTCCCGAGCGGTCGCGGGTCAGGTGCACGCCCTGCAGGTAGAACTGCGCCTTCGCCAGGCGCGCGGCGCGCGCATGCTTGATGTGGCGCGGGATCAGGCGCAAATGCAGCCCTGGAACGTACAGGAACAACAGCGCCAGGACGAGAAAGGTCAGGAGCTGGATCTGATAGAGATGGACGTAGGCGAGCGGGACCGAAAGGAGCAGGAGCACCCCCGGCAGCAGCAACGCCGCGATCGCCGCCCACAGCAGCGGCACGAAGACGTAGTGATCGCTTTCGCGCGCCACGACCGCGACGAATTCGCCGCTCGTGTTGCGCTCTGCGGCGTGGATCGCGGCGGTGATCCGGGCTTTGTCGTCGGCGCTGAACCGGATCATGGCGGTCGCGCTCACCAGCCGCCCGAGGCGCCGCCACCGCCGAACGAGCCGCCGCCGCCGGAAAAGCCGCCGAAGCCGCCACCGCCGAAGCCACCGCCCCCGAAGCCACCCCTGCCGGAGCCGCCGAGCATAGCCAGCAAGCCCAGCGACAGCAATCCGCCGCTCCCGCCGCCGCGCCGTCCAGTCGCGAAGATCCCCGCGACCAGCGGCAGCAGGACGAACAGCAACATGAGCAGCATCAAGCCGCCGGTGGTCGATTGCTCGCGCACTTGTCGCTGCTGCGCGGCGGCGGCGTGATCGCCGAGCAGCGTGAGAATGGCGTTGGTGCCGGCGACGATGCCGCCGGCGTAGTCGCCCTTCTTGAAGCGCGGCACGATGATGTCGTGGATGATCTCGAAGCTGGCTGCGTCGGTGAGCGTGCCTTCGAGACCGTAGCCGACTTCGATGCGAAGCTGCCGTTCGCCCGCGTCCACGATCAGGAGCGCGCCATTGTTCTTGCCCTTCTGGCCGATACCCCAGTGGCGCCCGAGCTGGTAGCCGTACTCTTGGATGGGATAGCCGTCGAGGGTCGGCAGCGTCACTACTACCAGCTGCGTGCCGCTCTTCTTGGCATAGGCGGCGAGCCGCTGCGACAGGCGCTCGAACACCGCCGCCGGCAGCAGATGCGCGGCGTCCACCACCGGTCCGCTCAGCGCCGGGAACGGCGGCAGGCTCGCACCCGGAACAGCCCGCGCCGCGAGCGCCGCGCCGCCGCCGAATTGCGTCAGCAGCAGCGCCCACGCAAACAGCACGCGCCTCACCGCGTCCCCGAGAAATCGACCTTGGGAACCTGGCGCGCCTGCTCGGAAATGGTGAAGTTCTGGATCGGCCGGTCGCTGCTGTAGAACGCCGAGCGGTACCAGCGGCCGGGGATGGTGGTGAGCTCGGTGTTGTACTGCTGCACCGCCAGGATGTAATCGCGGCGCGCCACGGCGATGCGGTTCTCGGTACCCTCGAGCTGCGCCTGCAGCGTGAGGAAGTTCTGATTGGCCTTCAGGTCCGGATAATTCTCGGTCACCGCCATGAGGCGCGTCAACGCGCCGCCGAGTGTCGACTGGTTGCGCTCGAACTGGGCGAAGGCCTTGGGGTTGGTGAGGATATCCGCTGGAATCCGCGTCTGCGTCACCTTGGCGCGCGCTTGCGTGACCGCCTCCAGCACGCTCGCCTCATGCGCGGCGTAGCCTTTCACCGTCGCCACCAGGTTCGGAATCAGGTCCGTGCGCCGCTGGTATTCGTTGAGCACCTGGCTCCAGGACGCAGCCACCTGTTGCTTGTAGGTGGGGATGTTGTTGATGCCGCAGCCGGCGAGCAGCAGCATCGTGCCGAACACCGCGACAAATGGCGTGAACTTCCTGATGCGCTGTGGCACTGACATGCGGTTCATCTGGGGCTTTGACGTCGAGGAGGGCGCTCATGATAGCAGCGGATTGCTGGCGGCTGTGCCGGGTGCGCGTGGACTTCGCCGCGGCACGCAGCAAGGGAGGCGTCAGATGTGTGGTGCGGATGGGTGAGCAGCTTCGCCGAGGGTGCTCGAGCCTTGCGAAGGACAGCAAACTCCTTCGCGCCCGTTACGGGCCCATCAAACGCAGGCAGCCGCCGAGCGTAGCGCCCGGGAATCGCCCCTCGTACGCGGGCCGCGTTTTGCTCGCCAATCAGGCAGGCGAGCTCGACCTGCTGCCCGCCTACGGAGATGTTCGGCGTCCTCAGCTCCGCTGCAAAGACGAGATCAGCGGACATTTCACGGAGCCCTTTGCCGATCGGCATCGCACGACGAGCCGGTCGAGCACCGATTCGATGTGCCGCAAATCGGCGAGCTTCGCGCGCACGTCGCGGAGCTTGTGTTCTGCGAGCTTGCGCGCCTTGCCGCATTGCGTGCCGTCCTCCAGCGTCAGCAGCTCGGCGACCTCATCCAGGCTGAATCCCAGCCGCTGCGCCGCCTTGATGAAGCGCACGCGCGCCAGTTCCGCGCCGCCATAGCGACGAATGCCGCCCGCAGGCCGGTCCGGCTCCGGGATCAGGCCCTTGCGCTGGTAGAAGCGGATGGTTTCGACGTTGACGCCTGCCGCGTGCGCCAGCGCGCCGATGGTGAAGCCTTCCAAGGGGTGGTTCATCCTGCTTGACTCCGTACTTGGGTACGGAAGTAAGTTTATACGATGAGTGCACGACCCCCGGACGATCTGGATCAGGGCGCCGGAGGCAGCGCGTTGCTGGCGGGCGGGCTGGCCGCCGTCCTGGCCTCGACCTGCTGCCTCGGGCCGCTCGTCCTGGTGATGCTCGGCATCTCGGGGGCGTGGATCAGCGACCTGACGGTGCTTGAGCCCTATCGGCCCATCTTCATCGCGGCGGCGCTCGCGGCGCTGACCCGCGCCGCCAGGGATGCGGGCTATCCGTCAACGCTGGCGGCGAACGGGAAATGAGCGAAGTGACGCTGCAGTCCGCCTTGACATGCCCGCGGTGCGGCCATGTCAAGGTCGAAACGATGCCGACCGACGCCTGCCAGTGGTTTTACGAATGTGAGCAATGCCACGCGGTGCTCAGGCCCAAGCCGGGCGACTGCTGCGTCTACTGTTCCTATGGATCCGTGCCTTGCCCTCCGATCCAGGAGGGCAGGCAAGACGAGCATTGCTGCCAGTGAAGCAAGGGATCTCCCGCCGACGCAGGCGGACTGTCCGCGCCCGGCCAAGAGCGGTCATCTAGTGAGAGTGCCGGTGATGGGCGTCCGGGAAGTGCGGGTGCGTATGCCCCAAGTGATCGTGGCGATGGCGGTGGCTGTGCCGCGTTCCGGGCGCGACCGGTTCATCGTGCTGATGCTGGTGGTGTTCGTCATGCTCATGCTCATGGGTGTGCTCGATCGCTTCATGCACGTGGAAATGCTCGTGCCGCTCCGTGACGTGCAGCCAGACGCCGACCGCCATGAGCATTGCCGCAATGGCGAACTGCAGCGTTAGAGGTTCCCCAAGCGCCAACAGACCAATCGCCGCCCCGACAAATGGCGCGACGGAAAAGTAGGCCCCGGTCCGCGCCGTGCCCAAATGGCGCAGTCCGACGACGAAAAGAGTAAGGCTGACCCCATAGCTCACGAAGCCCAAGAGCAAGGATCCTCCCAGGACTCCGATCGC
>Ga0210077_1000166_pt1 | contig 31046 bp, 36 predicted proteins | sample RushMan_CattailN_5_FD_185556 | JGI IMG/M metagenome (GOLD analysis project Ga0210077, IMG submission 185556) | Wetland microbial communities from San Francisco Bay, California, USA, that impact long-term carbon sequestration -... | ecosystem: Environmental > Aquatic > Marine > Wetlands ... | reverse complement strand
TTTAGTTGCTTTACGCAACATCCCATGAAGCTCCTCATGCTCTAGCTTCATCGCACGTGGTATTTCAAATTTCATGGCAGTCTCCTTCTGCTACTGTTTATAAGTCGCCGACTATGCCGCCCAACGTTATATAGATACGAAAACTGACCAGATAACATCGTCAGCCCCGGTATACAGCGCGTCAACGGAACTTTGAATCAATGCGTTAGCTACTTTGCGGATAATTCATCACCTGGATATCCGGAAAAAAATGGGGCAAAACGCTGATTCGCCAACAGGATCTGGAACGAGGGTGGACAAGCCGACAAATCCGCGGCTGATCGATCGGGTGCGCGAGGCGATCCACTCGCGGCACCGCAGTCGGCCCACGGAAAAGACGTCCCGCCGCCGGGCGCGATTCTCTATCTGCTGCCTAGCGCTCTAGGACGTAGCTGCCCGGGGCGTCGGCGAGCCTGGGAAAGGCCTCGCTCGCGAGCGGCGGCGGCGCGCCGAGGGGGCCGCAATGTTCGGCCAGCCAATCGCTCCAGTCCTGCCACCAGCTGCCTTCGTGCGTCTCGGCCTTGGCGCGCCAGGCGTCCGCAGTCTGGCCGCGGTGCGCAGCGGCGACGCGGTAGCTGCGTTTGGGCGGCTCGACCGGCGGGTTGACGATGCCCAGGATGTGGCCCGAGCTCGAGAGCGCGAAGCGCTTGGGCGACGTGACGTAGGCGTTGATGCGGAAGGTCTGGCGCCAGGGCGCGATGTGGTCGTCCTCGGCCGAGACCCCGTACATCGGCTGGTGGATGCGCGTGAGATCGATCGCCTCGCCGGCGAGCGTGAGGGCGTCGGCCTTGATCAGGTTGTTCTTGAGGTACATCTCGCGCAGGTAGTACTCGTGCATGCGGTAGGGCATGCGCGTGGTGTCCATGTTCCAGTACAGCACGTCGAACGGCGCCGGCCGCTCGCCGTAGAGCCAGCCATGCACGACGTAGTGCCAGATCAGACTGTTCGAGCGCAGGATGCGGAAGGTGGTCGCCATCTCGCCGCCGTCCAGATAGCCCCGCGCGCGCATCAGGTCGGCGATCCAGCGCACGCTGCCCTCGTCCAGGAACACCTCGATGTCGCCCGGAGACTGGAAGTCGGTCAGCGTCGCGAGAAGCGTCCAGCTCGACACCGGCACCTCCTCGCGCGGGTGCCTGCGGTTGAGCCACGCCATGTATGTCGCCACCAGGGTGCCGCCGATGCAGTAGCCGACCAGGTGCGCCTTGTCCGCGCCCGAGAGCGCTCGCGCGACGCGCACCGCCTCGTGCACGCCGTCGGCCAGGTAATCGTCGAACCGCACCTCGGCCATCTCGGCGCCCGGGTTCTTCCAGCTGATGATGTAGACGTCGTAGCCCTGCTCGAGCAGGAAGCGGATCATGCTCTTCTCCGGCGTCAGGTCGAGCACGTAGAACTTGTTGATCCAGGGCGTGGCGATCACCACCGGCCTGCGCCTGACCTCCGGCGCGACCGGCGCGTAGTGGATCAGTTCCATCAGGCGATTGCGGTACACCACCGCGCCGGGCGTGATCGCGAGGTTCTTGCCCACCTGGAAGTGCTCCGGGCTTGTCATGCGCACCGTGCCGGCCTGCATGTCCTCCATGAACAGCTCGAAGCCGCGCTGCAGGCTCTCGCCGTGGCTCTCGAGCGCCTTGCGCACCGCGACCGGGTTGCTGAAGAAAAAGTTTGTCGGCGCCATCGCGTTGAGCCACTTGCGCCACCAGAACGCGGCGCGCCGCCGCTCCTTTGGCGACAGCCCGGGAGTCTGGAACAGGGCGTCCTGGATGTGGCGGGTGAAGAACAGGTACCACTGCTTGAGCAGGTCCCACTGCACCTCTTCCGACCAGACCGAGTCGGAAAAGCGCGTGTCATCGCCGTGCGGCCGCACCAGGTCGCCGCCGCGCCGCCCGGTCAGCTTCGCCGCGCTGTGCAGCTGCAGCGCCAGCAGGTCGCCCGAGAACTTCATCCACAGCGCGCCCAGCTCCTGCGGGTGCAGCATCCAAGCGGTCTGCGCGTGCGCCAGCGGCGCGACCATGCCGAGCGGATCGACTACCGCGTCGACATGCTTGTGCAGCGCCTTCAGGCGCTCGGCGGATGCTTCGAACGCGGCGCCGAGCGCTTCGCCTGACGCATGCGTTTCGGGCTCGTTCATGATATTTATCAGTCTACGCCGATGCGCCGCCAAGCATGTTGAGTCATATCAAGCCCCCGCCGTGCGGCTAGAATAGGGGCGGAATCAAAGGGAGGAAGAGCGATGGGCGCACGCCTGCATTCCGACCTGCGCTTCGCGCCGGCGCAGGTTCTGTCCGAGCGGCGCGCCGACGGCACGCTGCTGCTGCGCTCGCCGCAGAAGCTCGCGCCGTATGCGCGGGCGGCAGGGGAATGGCTGGCGCAGTGGGCAGGCGTCGAGCCGCAGCGGACCTTTCTCGCCGAGCGTGAAGGCGACGGGTGGCGCCGGCTGAGCTACGCGCAGGCGCTCGACGCCGCACGGCGCATCGGCCAGTCGCTGCTCGAGCGCGGCCTCGGCGCGGAGCATCCGGTCGCGATCCTGTCGGACAACGGCATCGACCACGCCCTGATCTCGCTCGGTGCAATGCACGTGGGCGTGCCGGTGGCTCCGGTCTCGCCGGCCTACTCCCTGATGTCAAAGGACTTCGCCAAGCTGAGGCACATCATTGAGCTGGTGCGCCCCGGCCTGGTGTACGCCGCCGACCCGGCCAAATTCAGCGCCGCGCTCGGCGCGGTGGGCGCCACGGCTACCCCGGTGGCCGAATTGCTCGCGAGCGAGCCGACGCGCCGCGTCGACGACGCCTTCGCCGCAGTCGGCCCGGACACGGTCGCCAAGATCCTTTTCACTTCCGGCTCCACCGGCGTGCCAAAGGGCGTCGTCAACACGCAGCGCATGCTGTGCGCGAACCAGCAGATGCTGGCCCAGACCTGGCCGTTCGTCGAGGACCGGCCGCCGGTGGTGATCGACTGGCTGCCTTGGAACCACACTTTCGGCGGCAACCACAACTTCAACATGGTGCTCCGAAACGGCGGCACGCTCTACATCGACGGCGGCAAGCCGGTGCCCGGCCTGGTCGAGACGACAGTGCGTAACCTGAAGGAAGTGCCCGGGACGATGTACTTCAACGTGCCGCGCGGCTACGACCTGCTGCTACCATACCTCGAGAAGGACCCGGAGCTGCGCGCGACATTCTTCCGCAACCTGGACATGCTGTTCTACGCCGCGGCTGCGCTGCCGCAGAACCTGTGGCAGCGCATCGAGAAGCTCGCGCTGCAGGAGAAGGACGGCCGGCTGGCGATGCTCTCGGCATGGGGCTCGACCGAGACCTCGCCGCTCGCCACCTCGGTGCACTTTCACATGGACCGGGCCGGCGTCATCGGATTGCCGGTGCCCGGCTGCGAGCTCAAGCTGGTGCCGTCGGCGGGCAAGCTCGAGGTGCGCGTCAGGGGCGCGAACGTCACACCGGGCTACTACCGGCGCGACGACCTGACGCGCGCCGCGTTCGACGAGGAGGGCTTCTACCGGATCGGCGACGCGGTCAAGTTCGCCGACCCGGGCGACCCGGCCAAGGGAATCGAGTTCGACGGCCGCATCGCGGAGGACTTCAAGCTGGCCACGGGAACCTGGGTTCACGTCGGCGCGCTGCGGGTGAAGCTGATCGCCGCGGCCAACCCGCTGGTCCAGGACGCGGTGATCACGGGCCACGACCGCAACGAAATCGGGGCGCTTGTGTTCCTCAATCCGGCCGCGGCCTCCGGCCTCGCGCCCGAGGCGCTGCGCGAGCGGCTGCTGCAGGTGCTGCGCGGCCTGGCGCAGGACTCGGGCAGCTCGACCCACCCGGTGCGCCTGCTGCCGATGAGCGAGCCTCCCTCGATCGACGCCAACGAGATCACCGACAAAGGCTACGTGAACCAGCGCGCGGTACTCGAGCGGCGGGCGGCGCTGGTGGAATTGCTCTACGGCGGCGCGCCGGAAGTCATAAGAATCTGAGGATCGAACATGCCAGACCGAAGCTACAAGATAACGGCCAGCGGCAAGGACGCGCGGGCAAGCGAGGACACCGCGATTCCCGCGGACTATCGCCGCCTGCTCGCGCTGATCGAGGCCGACACGCACTTCAACGTGATCCGCGGCCGCCTGCGCGAGCACCCGGACCAGCTGCTCGAGGAATGGCTCGCCGAGCTGGAGGAAATCGGCTTCATCGAGACACTACCGACGGGAACCGGCGCCGACCTCGACTTCACGGAACTGCTCAGCGCGAAGCCCGCCGCGCCCGGCGTGCTGCCGCACGACGAGGCGCGCCTGAAGCGCGCCGTCGCGGAAGCCGGCACCGCGCTCGAGCGCAACGGACTGTTCCTCGCCCGCGAGAGGATCGCGAACCGCCCGCCCGCGAAACGTTCCCCCGGGCAGACGACCGTGCTGATCGTCGAGGACGACCCCGACCAGCTCGCGCTCGCCGACTTGCGCGTGAGCATGGCGGGCTATCCCGTGCGAGTCGCGCGCAGCGCCGCCGAGTTCGTCAACGAAATCCGCACCCGTGCGCAGCCGGACATCGTGCTGCTCGACGTCATGCTTCCCGACGGTGACGGCTTCGACATCCTGGCCAAGATCCGCCACCACCCCAAGCTCGCGACGATGCCGGTGGTGATGCTTACCGCCAAGACGGACGCTGACGACATCCGCCGCGGGCTCGCGCTCGGCGCCGACGCCTACGTCACCAAGCCCTACAGCAAGAGCGTGCTGGTCGACGCGATCCGGCAGGTGCTGCGCGTCGGCTAGCGCCTGGCACTGCTCGGCAGGTCGAATCGAAGATAGTCCTCGCGCTTGAGCTGCTCGACCAGGGCCACTTCCCAGTCGAGGTAGTCCTTCATCGCCTGCTCGATCTGCGATTGCCTGTCGTAGGGCCGGTAGTACACGTCGTCCGTGGCCGAGGCCATGCGCGTAGTGCCCTGCTCGAGCGCAAGGCCGGCCGCGCGCCAGGCGGCGGTGCCGCCTTCGAGCGCGAGCGCGCCCGCCTCTGCCGCGGCGAGCCTCGCCAGCACCCCGTCGGGCGAGGTGAAAACGAGCTTCGCAACCGGCCCCATCGCCGCGAGCGCCTCGGCAAGCCGCGCGCGCACCGCGAACCAGGCCCCTGGAATGTGGCCGTCGCGGTATTGCAGGCTGGTCGCCAGGTCGATCAGCGTCGCCTCGCCCGCCGCCAGCAGCCCCTGCAGCGTCTTCGCATCGAGCGTCCCGGCCTGGGCCGCGTCAAGCCCGAGCACGCTTGTCCGCATTGCGCCGCGCCCGGTCATCTCCTGCTCGCCCGCGCCCTCGAGGACATAGACCTCGGGCCAGCCCATCTGGGCCAGCCAGGAGCCGGTCATGCGCGCGCGCACGCCATCGGTGTCGGCGAGCACGATGCGCGCGTTGCGCACCGCGGCGTAGAGGTCGGTCGCCTGCACCAGCTGCCCGCCCGGCGCACTGGCGAAGCCCGGCAGGTGGCCGGCACGGTACTCCTCCGGGCTCCTGACGTCGAAGCAGTAGGTGGTGCGCGAGGCCTCGCTGCGCATGCGCGCGAGCTCCGCGATGCCGAGCGCGCGCACGCCGAAGCGCTCGGCCACGCGCGCCGCCTCGGCGCGCGCCTGCTCCAGCGCCGCGGCCGCGGGCGCCGGCGCGTGCCGCCGCTGCCCGTGCTCGAGCTCGAATCCCGCCAGGTGCCAGCCCATGGTCCCGTTCTGCAGCGCGAACACCCGGTTCGGCAGGCCGGCGTTGATCAGCGACTGGGCGCCGATGATCGAGCGCGTGCGCCCGGCGCAGTTCACCACCACCAGCGTCTCGGGCCGCTTGACCACCTCGTGCACGCGATAGACCAGCTCGGCCCCCGGGCAGTCCAGGGCGCCGGGAATGTTCATGACCTCGTACTCGGTCATCGGCCGCGAATCGAGCACCACCACGTCCTCGCCCGCGTCGAGCCGCGCCTTCAGCTCCGCGGCGCTGATGCGAGGGGTACCGCAGCCGTGCTCGACCGCCTCGCCGAACGCCTTGCTCGGCACGTAGACGCCGCTGAACAGCTCGTAGCCCGCCGCCTTCCATGCCGCGACGCCTCCGGCGAGCAGCGATACGTCGCGCCAGCCGAAGCCGCGCATCGCCGCCGCGGCGCGCTCGGCCAGGCTCTCGTCGTCGTCGCACAGCACGATGCGCGTCCCGCGCCGCGGCACTCGCCGCTCGAGCCCGAGCTCCAGCCGCGACAGCGGCAGGCAAGCCGCGGTGAGCAGGTGGCTCTTGGCGAAGACGCCCTCCTCTCGCACGTCGAGCAGCGCGAGCTCCTGCCCGTCGCCCAGCATCCTGCGCAGGTCCTGCGCGCTCACGCGCGGCGCAGCGCCCTCCGGATTCGTCATCTGCTTCCCCCTCGTGACTATTACTTGAATCTTAAAGGTAAGATAGGCGGGTTCGCCCGCTATTTCACAGTTCGCGCCATGAAAAACATCGACCGCTTCCGGAAGTTCGTGCAGGACATGACGCGCCTGGTCGAGCGCCACGGCGCTGACGAGCCCGCGCTGCTCGATGAGGGCGAGAAGCTGCTGCGCGAGCTGGTCGGCCACGACGACTGGCTGCCCGATGAGTTCGCCCGACCCTCGCGGGATTCCTATCGCCAGTATTTGCTCCACTGCGACCCGCTCGAGCGCTTCTCGGTGGTGAGCTTCGTCTGGCAGCCCGGCCAGAAGACGCCGGTGCACGACCACACGGTGTGGGGACTGGTGGGCGTGATGCGCGGTGAGGAATTGTGCGAGGAATATTCCGCGGGACCGCCGCTGCGCGCGAGCGGCTCGCACCGCGTCAGGCCCGGCGACATCGACCGGGTCTCGCCCCGCATCGGCGACGTGCACGTGGTGTCGAATGCGACCGGAGACCGAACTGCGATCAGCATCCACGTCTACGGCGCGAACATCGGCGCGGTGAGGCGCCACACCTTCGATCCCACGAGCGGCGCGCCGCGCGAGTTCGTCTCGGGCTATCACAACAGCGTGACGCCCAACCTCTGGGACCGCTCGAAGGAAACGCGCCCGGCTACCTGAACTGCGGATCGACCTCGACCCGCAGCCCGTTGACGAGGCGGTTTGTCTCGTTCGCCAGCCCCACCACCGCCATCAGCTCCATCAGCATGGCGTCGCTCATGCCCTTCTTGCGCGCCGCCGCGGTATGCGAATGCGTGCAGTACTCGCAGCCGTTCGTCGCGCTCACCGCGACGTAGACCATTTCCTTCAGCAGCGGGTCGAGCGCGCCGGGCGCCATGACCTGCTTCACGCTCTCCCACACCCGGCGCAGCTGCGCCGGATCGTTGGCAAGCGCCTTCCAGAAATTGTTGATCCAGTCGATGCCGCGCGTTTGCATGATGTCGTCGTAGACCGCCTTCACCTCGGCCGGCGCATCCGCGTACTCGATGAGCGTCACCAGTGCCACGTTACCTCCCGCTTCCATCCATGAGTCTGCGCGAATATAGTACCCCCGATGCTGAATTGGCTCTCGGGCCTTTCGCCGCAGGCGCTGCTTGTCGGATTCGCGCTGCTCGGCGTCCTCCTCGCGCTGCCGCTCGAGCTGGCTGCCCTGCGCCGGCTGCGCCGGGCCCAGATCGCGCGCGGCACGCTCCTGCTGCTGCTCGGCGCGGCGGTGGTGCTGCTCGGCGTGCTGGCGGCGGTGGTTGCCGCGGGCCTGCATTCCTACGCCCGCCTGACGCACGAGCAGGAGGCGGCGCAAGTGGAGCTGCGCCAGCGCGGCAACAAGGATTTCGCCCTGACGCTGCGGATCGCGGGCGCCGCGCCGCAGGTTTACCAGCTGCGCGGCGACGAGTGGCAGATCGACGCGAGGGTATTGAAGTGGCGAGGCATCGGCACAATACTGGGATTCGACACCGTCTACCGCCTCGAGCGCCTGTCGGGACGCTACGACGACGCAGGCGAGGACCGGACCGCTCCGCGTACCGTGTACCCGCTCTGGCACGCCGGCGGACTCGACCTGTGGGCGCTGATCAAGCGGTATCATGACTACCTGCCGCTCGCCGACGCGCTGTACGGCAGCGCGGCGTACGTGCCGATGGCCGACGGCGCCAAGTTTGCGGTGACGGTCACCGCGAGCGGATTGACCGTACGGCCGGAGAACGACGCCGCGCGGCGGGCCGTCGGCAACTGGCACTAGAGGATCGCGAAATATGGACACCAAGGTAGAGAAGACCGACGCTGAGTGGAAGAAGGAGCTCACGCCAATGCAGTACAAGGTGGCGCGGCGCAAGGGCACCGAGCCCGCCTTCAGCGGCGAGTACTGGGACCACCACGAAAAGGGCGTTTACCGCTGCGTGTGCTGCGGCGCCGAGCTGTTTTCCTCCGAGCACAAGTTCGACTCCGGCACCGGCTGGCCGAGCTACTGGCAGCCGCTGAAGGAGGAAAACGTGGCCGTGGAGGCAGACAACTCCTTTTTCATGAAGCGCACCGAAGTCCACTGCGCCCGCTGCAAGGCGCACCTCGGCCACGTGTTCGAGGACGGCCCGCAGCCGACCGGCCTGCGCTACTGCATGAACTCGGCGTCGCTCAAGTTCGAACAGGCATGAAGTTTCTCTTCGACCTGTTTCCGGTCATCCTCTTTTTCGTCGCGTTCAAGATAAAGGGCATCTTCGTCGCCACGGCGGCGGCGATCGCGGCCACTTTCCTCCAGATCGGATGGCTGTGGCTGCGCAGGAAGCGCATCGACGGCATGCTCTGGGCGAGCCTCGCGATCATCGTCGTGTTCGGCGGCGCGACGCTGCTGCTGCGCGACGAGACCTTCATCAAGTGGAAGCCCACCGTTCTGTACTGGCTGTTCGCGGCCGTGCTGATCGTGTCCGAGCGCTTCTTCGGCCGCAACCTGATCCGCGCCATGATGCGCGCCCAGCTGCAGCTGCCCCCGCCCGCGTGGACCAAGCTGAACTGGAGCTGGGCCGGTTTCTTCGCCGGCATGGGCGCGCTCAACCTGTACGTCGCGTTTCATTTCCCGACCGACCAGTGGGTCGACTTCAAGCTGTTCGGCGTCACCGGCCTGATGCTGCTGTTCATTCTCGCCCAGGCGCTGTTCCTCGCCCGCCACATCGAGGACGGCGGCGACAAGCAATGAGCGTCGAAGCGCAAATCCGCGCGCGCCTCGCGGCGCTCGCGCCCGTCACGCTCGAATTGCTCGATGAGAGCGCCAAGCACCAGGGGCACGCCGGCTGGAAGCCGGGCGGAAACACCCATTGGCGCCTGACCATCGTGTCAGAGGCTTTTCGCGGCAAGCCCACGGTAGCGCGCCACCGCCTGGTCTACCAGGCGCTCGGCGAGCTGATGGACGATCCGATCCACGCGCTCGCGATCAAGGCCCGCGCGCCCGGCGAAGGCGGCGCATAATGCGGGACTTGTCAGTCATGGACAAAAGGAAGCAGATGATTTTGAGCCGATTCGCCGGCGCCGTCTTCGCGGCCGCCGCGCTTGCCCTGCCCGCCGCCGCGCTGGCGCAAACCGCCGCCAAGGACGCGCCGAAGAAGGCCGCCAAGGCCGCTCCGATCGCAGTCGTCAACGGCGTCGCGATTCCGGCCTCGCGCGCCGACGTGCTCATGCGCGAGCGCGCGTCCCACGGCGCCCCCGACGACCAAGCGATGCGCGAAGCCGTGCGCGAGGACCTGATCAACCGCGAGCTGATCGCCCAGGAGGCCGCGCGCACCGGATACACCAAGAAGCCTGCGCTGGAGGCGGAGCTCGCGCTGGTGCGCCAGACCGTCATCGTGCAGCACTACGTGACGGACTGGCTGCACGCCCACCCTGCCAGCGAGGCCGCGATCCAGAAAGCGTACGACGAGGCCAAGGCCAAGGCCGGCGAAAAGCAATACAAGGTTCGCCACATCCTGCTCGATACCAAGGCCGAGGCCGAGAAAGTGATCGCCGAGCTGAACAAAGGCGCCAAATTCGAGGAACTGGCCAAGCAATCCAAGGACGCCGGCACCCGGGACCGCGGCGGCGAACTCGACTGGATGACCCCGGGCGGCAATCTCGACAAGACGTTCAGCGACGCGATGGTCAAGCTCGGCAAAGGCGAATACACCAAGACGCCGGTGCACACGCGCTACGGTTATCACGTGATCCAGGTCGAGGACGTGAGACCGCTCAAGTTCCCGCCGCTGGACGAGGTCAAGGCGCGCATCGAGCGGCAGCTCCAACAGGAAGAGCTGCGCAAGATGCTGCACGATCTGCGGGCGAAGGCGAAGATCAAGTAGGCCGGCGGGCGGCTGCGATGGAATGATTCTCGCCGAGCTGCCATTCGCCACCGGCCGCATGTTCCAGGTAGTGCGCGGCGACCTGCTGAAGGAACCCGTCGACGCGATCGTAAATGCGGCGAACGGCCGTCTGGCCCACGGCGGCGGAGTCGCGGGAGTCATTTCGCGCGCCGCCGGCCCCGCGCTGCAGGCCGAATGCGACCGCATCGTGCGCGAGCGCGGGCCGCTACCGGCCGGCAGCGCCGTGGTGAGCGGCGCCGGCAGCCTGCCATTCAAGGGCGTCATCCACGCCGTCGGCCCGCGCCAAGGCGAGGGCGACGAGGAGCAAAAGCTGGTGCGGGCGCTCGTGGCCGCGTTTCGCTGTGCCGACGAGGCGGGATGGTCCGCAGTCTCGTTTCCCGCGGTCTCGGGCGGCATCTTCGCCGTACCGCTGCCGGTATGCGCCCACGCCTACGACGCGGCGGTGCGGGGCTGGTTCGAGCAACGGCCGCGAACCGCTTTGAAGCTGATTCGGCTCTGCCTGCGCGAGCAGCAGGTGATGGAGGCCGTGCTCGCCGAGCTCGGACTGCGTCCATGACGGCTTCCCGCGCGTACAACAAGGACCGACAGTTGGAGCCCAGGCCATGAAACGCAAACTCCTCGCCGCTTTCGCCCTCGCCGCCGCCATCGGCACCGCCCACGGCCAGGACACGGGCCTGGAGAAGGCCATCTTCGCCGGCGGCTGCTTCTGGTGCATGGAATCGGACTTCGACAAGCTGCCGGGCGTCGTCTCGACCACTTCGGGCTACACCGGCGGACACACGGCGCACCCCAGCTATCACCAGGTCTCGGCCGGCGAGACCGGCCACGCCGAATCCGTGGAAGTCGTCTTCGACCCGAAAGTCGTGCGCTACAAGCAGCTGCTCGACTACTACTGGCACAGCATCGACCCGACGGTGAAGAACCGCCAGTTCTGCGACGTCGGCACGCAGTACCGCACGGCGATCTTCTACCTCAACGAAGAACAGAAGCGCCTCGCCGAGGCATCGAAGGCGGAGATCGTGCGGACCAAGCCTTTCAAGGCGCCGATCATGACCGAGATCGTCAAGGCGGGGGAATTCTGGCCCGCCGAGGAATACCACCAGGACTATTACAAGAAGAACCCGCTGCGCTACCACTTCTACCGCGAGGGCTGCGGCCGCGATGCGCGCCTGAAGCAGCTCTGGGGAAACCTGGCCGGACGGCCGTAAAGGCGCTACTCGGCCTCGTCGATCCAGGCCATCTGGATCGCCTCGAGAATCTTCTCCCCACTGTGCTTGGGATCGTCGTCGAATCCGGGCAGCTCGAGCACCCAGCGGTGCAAATCGGTGAACCGGATCGTCTTAGGGTCGGCTTCGGGAAACCGATCGGCGAGCGCAATCGCGATCTCCCGGCTGTCGGTCCACTTCATCAGTGCTCCTCGCGCGCGTAGTTGATGGTGTACTTCGGAATCTCGATCACCAGATCCGCACCGCGCACCCGGGCCTGGCACGACAGGCGCGAGTTCGCCTCCAGCCCCCAGGCCTTGTCGAGCATGTCCTCTTCCTTTTCCTCCGCCTCGTCGAGCGAGTCGATGCCCTCGCGCACGATCACGTGGCAGGTGGTGCAGGCGCAGGATTTCTCGCAGGCATGCTCGATCTCGATGCCGGTGCCGAGCAGCGTGTCGAGGATCGAGATGCCCTCCTTCGCCTCGATCTCGGCGCCTTGTGGACAAAGTTGGGGATGGGGCAGTACTTTCAGTTTGGGCACGTACGGTCCTGCTAAGGCTCGAGATTGGCGATCCTGCGGCCTGAGAGCGCGCGCCGCACGCTCGCGTCCATGCGGCGCGCGGCGAACTCGTCGGTGGCGCGGCCGAGCGCCTCGGTGGCCTGCTTGATCGCACGGTGGTCGGCGCCGGCGAGCGCCGCGCGCAGCGCGGCCATTTCCTTGTCGATCGCGGCCCGCTCGGCGGGCTCGAGCAGCGCCGCGTCGGACTCCAGCGCGGTTCGCGTGGCCTCGAGCAGCCGCTCGCCTTCCACGCGGTGCTCCGCGAGAGCGCGTGCCTGCATGTCCTCGCGCGCGTGCTCGTAGGAGTCCCGCAGCATGCGCTCGATATCGACGTCGTCCAGGCCGTAGGACGGCTTGACGGTCACCGAAGCCTCGACGCCGCTCGTCTTCTCGCGCGCGGAGACCGACAGCAGCCCGTCGGCGTCGACCTGGTAGGTGACCAGGATGCGCGCCGCGCCGGCGGTCATCGGCGGGATGCCGCGGAGCTCGAATCGCGCGAGCGAGCGGCAGTCGGACACCAGCTCGCGCTCGCCCTGGACCACGTGGAAGCTCATCGCGCTCTGGCCGTCCCTGAAGGTGGTGAACTCCTGCGCGCGCGCGACCGGGATGGTCGAGTTGCGCGGCACGATGCGCTCGACCAGCCCGCCCATGGTCTCGACGCCGAGCGAAAGCGGGATCACGTCAAGCAGCAGCCAGTCCTCGCCCGTCGGCTTGTTGCCCGCCAGGACGTCGGCCTGCATCGCGGCGCCCAGCGCGACCACCTTGTCGGGATCGAGGTTGTTGAGCGGCGCGCGGCGGAAGAACTCTCCGACCGCGCGCTGGATCTGCGGCATCCGCGTTGCGCCGCCGACCATCACCACGCCCTTGACCTCGTCCACCGTGAGGCCAGCGTCGCGCAGCGCCTTGCGGGTGGGCCCGAGCGTCTTCTGCACAAGGTTCTGCGTGATCTGGCAGAACTTCTCGGTCGTCAGGCACAGGTCGACCCATTCGCCCGAAGACAGCCTGTCGCTCAACTGCGCCTCGCCGTGGTAGGTCAGGTATTCCTTGGCCTCGCGCGACTTCACCAGCAGCTTGCGCATGTCGCGCGGCCCCAGCGGTGCGAGCTTCGCCTCTTCGACGATCCAGCAGAACACGCGCTGGTCGAAGTCGTCGCCGCCGAGCGCGGCGTCGCCGGCGGTGGCGACCACCTCGAACACACCCTTGGACAGTCTGAGGATCGAGATGTCGAAGGTGCCGCCGCCGAGGTCGTACACCGCGTAGATGCCCTCGGCCGCGTTCTCCAGCCCGTAGGCGATCGCGGCGGCGGTCGGCTCGTTGAGCAGCCGCAGCACGTTCAGGCCGGCGAGCTTGCCGGCGTCCTTGGTGGCCTGGCGCTGCGCGTCGTCGAAGTAGGCCGGCACGGTGATCACCGCGCCCTCCAGATCGCCGCCGAGCGAGGCCTCGGCGCGCAGGCGCAGCGCTTTGAGGATCTCGGCCGAAACCTCGACCGGGCTCTTCACCCCGGCGCAGGTCCTGAGCTGCAGCATTCCGGGCGCGTCGACGAAATCGTAGGGCGCGTTCTCGACGTGCGCGACGTCCTTCACGCCGCGCCCCATGTAGCGCTTGACCGAGACGATGGTGTTCCTCGGGTCCTCCGACTGGCGCGCCTGCGCGGGGTAGCCCACCTCGGCGCGGCCGTCGGGCAGGTAGCGCACGATCGAGGGCAGCAGCACCCTTCCCTGCTGGTCGGGCAGCGTGCCCGGCACGCCGTTGCGCACCGTCGCCACCAGCGAGTTCGTCGTGCCGAGGTCGATGCCGACCGCCAGGCGCCGCTCGTGCGGCGCCGGGGACATGCCCGGCTCGGAGATCTGCAACAGCGCCATCAGGCTTCCAGCGCCTCGTAGGCGAGGTCGATTTCCGCATCCAGCTTGTCGAGGAACATCAGCTTTCGCGTCAGGCCGGCCGCGCCGGCGTGGTCCCTGCGCGCGTCGATCGCGTCGGCGAGCGCGCGCTCGAGCTCCTGCTTGTCGGCGCGAAGCGAGGCGCGCAGCGCGTCGAGCGCATCCGCGTCCTTGGCGCCGCCGGCCGCCTCGAGCGCTTCGCGCAGCTCCATCTGGCGCATCAGGAAATCGGGCGGCATCGCGGTATTGGTCTCGAACGCCACGTCGACGCCTTCAAGCTCGAGCAGGTACTTGGCCCTCTGCACCGCACTCCTGAGCGTGCGGTAGGCCTCGTTCACGCGCGTGGTCCACTGCATCGAGGCGCGCCGCTCGGCGTCACCCGCGCTGGCGAAGCGGTCGGGGTGCACCTGCGCCTGGATCTCGCGGTAGGCATGCTCCAGCCGCTCGCGGTCCAGCGCAAAGCCCGGTTTCAGGCCGAAGAGCTCGAAATGATTTTTCAGACGTTGAACGATTCCCCGCAGCCGCAGGCATCCTTGACGTTGGGGTTGTTGAACTTGAATCCTTCGTTGAGGCCTTCGCGCGAGAAATCGAGCTCTGTGCCCTCCAGATAGGGAAGGCTCTTGGGGTCGACAACGACTTTCACCCCGTGGCTCTCGAACTGCGCGTCTTCGGGCAGCACCTCGTCGGCGAACTCGAGCTTGTAGGCGAGCCCCGAGCAGCCCGAGGTGCGCACGCCCAGCCGCAACGCCACGCCCTTGCCGCGCTTGGCTAGAAAGGCCTGCACCCGGCTGGCCGCATTTTCGGTGAGCGTGATCGCCATGGCGCTATTCGTTTACCGCTTTGGCCTCGGTCGCTTGCTGCGCTTCGCCATAGCGCTTCCTGTAGTCGGCGACCGCAGCCTTGATCGCGTCCTCGGCCAGGATCGAGCAGTGGATCTTCACCGGCGGCAGCGACAGCTCCTCGGCGATCTGCGTGTTCTTGATCGTCGCCGCCTCGTCCACCGTCTTGCCCTTGACCCACTCGGTGACCAGCGACGACGACGCGATCGCGGAGCCGCAGCCGTAGGTCTTGAAGCGCGCGTCCTCGATAACGCCGTCCTTGCCGACGCGGATCTGCAGCTTCATCACGTCGCCGCAGGCAGGCGCGCCCACCATGCCGGTGCCGACGCCCTCTTCGTTCTTGTCGAACGCGCCGACGTTGCGCGGGTTTTCGTAGTGATCGATGACTTTATCGCTGTATGCCATGATGCCTCCTGCTCATTGCTCTCAATGGGCGGCCCACTGGACCGAGTCCAGGTCCACGCCGTCCTTGTACATCTCCCACAGCGGCGACATCTCGCGCAGCTTGGCCACCTTGGCCTTGAGATGGTCGACCGTGTAGTCCACCTCCGCCTCGGAGTTGAAGCGCCCGAGGGTGAAGCGAATCGAAGAATGCGCCAGCTCGTCCGAGCGCCCCAGCGCGCGCAGAACGTAGGAGGGCTCGAGCGACGCCGAGGTGCAGGCCGAGCCCGAGGACACCGCAATGTCCTTCACCGCCATGATGAGCGATTCGCCCTCGACGAAGTTGAACGAGATGTTGAGGTTGTGCGGCACGCGCCGATCGAGGTCGCCGTTGACGAACACCTCCTCGATCTCCTGCATGCCCTTAAGCAGCCGGTCGCGCAGCGCGCGGATGCGATTGTTCTCGACCGCCATCTCCTGGCGCGCGATGCGGAACGCCTCGCCCATGCCGACGATCTGATGCGTCGCGAGCGTCCCCGAGCGGAACCCACGCTCGTGGCCGCCGCCGTGAATCTGCGCCTCCAGCCGCACCCGCGGCTTGCGCCGGATGTACAGAGCGCCGACTCCCTTGGGGCCGTAGGTCTTGTGCGCTGAGAACGACATCAGGTCTACCTTCAGCGCCGCGAGGTCGATCGGGCACTTGCCGGTCGCCTGCGCCGAGTCGACGTGGAACAGCACGCCTTTCGAGCGGCACAGCTCGCCGATCGCGGGGATGTCCTGGATCACGCCGATCTCGTTGTTGACGAACATCACGGACACCAGGATCGTGTCCGGCCGGAACGCGGCCTCGAGCTGCTGCATGTCGATCAGGCCGTCGGACCGCACGTCCAGGTAGGTCGCCTCGAAGCCGCGCCGCTCCAGCTCGCGCACGGTATCGAGCGTCGCTTTGTGCTCGGTCTTGACCGTGATCAGGTGCTTGCCCTTGGTCTTGTAGAACTCGGCCGCGCCCTTGAGCGCCAGGTTGATCGACTCGGTCGCGCCCGAAGTCCAGACGATCTCCTTCGGATCGCAGTTGACCAGCGCAGCGACGTTCGCGCGCGCCTGCTCGACCGCCTCCTCGGCCTTCCAGCCGAAGGCGTGCGAGCGGCTGGCCGGGTTGCCGAAGTGCTCGCACAGGTAGGGGATCATCTTCTCCGCCACGCGCGGATCGACCGGCGTGGTCGCGGAGTAATCGAGGTAAATCGGAAGCTTCATGCCGCCACTGCCTCTTCGGGTTTATCCGTCTCGGCCGCGTGCCAGTGCAGCACCGCCACGTGCTTGCCGTTCTGGTGCGCCACCAGGTCCGCCAGCGTCACCGAGCTCAGGTAGTCGTACATTTTAGCGTTCAGGGTCGCCCACAGGTCGTGCGTCATGCAGCGCTTGTCGTCGAGGCAGTTCTCCTTGCCTCCGCACTGCGTCGCGTCGAGCGGCTCGTCGACCGCGCAGATGATGTCGGCCACCGAGATGCCCTGCATCGGCTGCGCGAGGTTGTAGCCGCCGCCCGGCCCGCGCACGCTGTTGACCAGACTGTGGCGCCGCAGCTTGCCGAACAGCTGCTCGAGGTAGGAAAGCGAAATGTGCTGGCGCTCGCTGATCGCGGCCAGCGTCACAGGGCCGCGGTTCTGCCGCATCGCCAGGTCCACCATCGCGGTCACCGCAAACCTGCCTTTGGTCGTCAATCTCATGTCTGCCTCGATGAATACCTGATCAGGATGCTCAACTATAGCAAATCCCGACAGAATTGATCAACTATTAATTCTCTTAGAAAATACAGTTACTTGACGACCCTGAGGGTCTCCTGCTGGCCCGCTTCGGCCTCATGACGGGCGAGCTCGCCCTCCAGCTCGGCGAGCCTGGCGGCGAGTCCCGCGACCGACTGCTCGAGCTCGTGTGAGTGCTCGACCAGGGTCTGGATCGCCTTGGCGTAGGGATCGTCCTGGTTCTGCACCACGGCGTAGGCGGCGAAGCGCGCGCCCTCCCTGGTCGGGCCGGCATCGACGATCCGGCCGGGAATCCCGACCACGGTCGCGCCTTCCGGCACGTCTTTCACCACCACTGCGTTGGAGCCGACCTTGGCCCCGTCGCCGACTTTGATCGGGCCGAGGATTTTCGCCCCCGCCCCGACCACCACGTTTCTGCCCAGGGTCGGGTGGCGCTTGCCCTTGTTCCAGGTCGTGCCGCCCAGCGTCACGCCGTGATAGAGGGTCGTGTCCTCGCCGATCTCGGCGGTTTCGCCGATCACCACACCCATGCCGTGGTCGATGAACACCCGCCGGCCGATCGTCGCGCCGGGGTGGATCTCGATTCCGGTCAGCCAGCGCCCGATGTGCGAGGTCAGGCGTCCGAGCCAGCGCAGCCCGTGGCTCCAGAACCAGTGCCCGAGCCGGTGGATCACCAGCGCGTGCAAACCCGGGTAGCAGGTCAGCACCTCCCAGGTCGTACGCGCAGCCGGGTCGCGGTCGAAAACGCTCGCGATGTCTTCACGTAGGTGTCTGAACATGCAATAACTCTAGGTTATCCGAGTAATTTTATCAACTATTGACTATTGCTACGGATCAACTTTCTTCTCCAGAGCCTTGAGCAGCCCGCGCAGGATGTTGACCTCCTCGCGCTCGATCGCTGGCACCCTGGAGAACAGCCGCCGCCACCTTTCGCGCAGCTTGGAGCCGGGCGCCATGAAGCCGCTCGCCGTCGCGGCCTGCTCAAGGTGACCGTAGAGGCCCTCGAGGTCCGCCGTCGTGGCCGGCTTCTCGCTGCGCATCGCCGGAACCCGAGCGCCCTGCGCCATGCGCAACTCGTAGCAGACGACCTGCACCGCCTGCGCCAGATTGAGCGAGGTGTAGGCCGGGTCGGCCGGAATGTGGACCAGCGTCTGGCAGGCGAACATCTCCTCGTTGGTGAGCCCTGCGGTCTCGTTGCCGAACACGAACGCGACCGGGCCGTGCGCGGCGCGCTCGAGCGCCGCACCGGCGGCCTCGCGCGCCGCGAGCGCCTGCGGCGACCACTCGCGCGGGCGTGCGCTCAGCGCGTAGGCCGCCACGCAATCGCCGATCGCCTCGCCCAGCGTCGCGTGCACGCGCGCCGCCTCGAGCACGTCGACGGCGCTGCTCGCCAGCCACTCGGCCTCGGGGGCCGGAAACCGCTGCGGCGCGACCAGGCGCAGATCGCCGAGCCCCATGGTCTTCATTGCACGCGCGGCCGAACCGATGTTGCCCGGATGGCTCGGCCGGCACAGCACGATGCGCACACGTTCGATCAGATTCGACATGCGCGCAGTTTACGCGCGGTAAAATGCGCGGCCCATGCATCCTATCCTCTCGATTGCGATCAAGGCGGCGCGCCGCGCCGGCTCGGTCATCAACCGCGCCTCGCTCGACGGCGCGATCCTCGACGTCAGATCCAAGAACACCAACGACTTCGTCACCCAGGTCGACAAGGGCGCCGAGGAGGCGGCGATCGGCGTGATCCGCGCCGCCTACCCAGATCACGCGATCCTGGCCGAGGAGTCCGGCGAAAACCTGGGCGGCTCGAAGGCGGATTACCGCTGGATCATCGACCCGCTCGACGGCACCACCAATTTCATCCACGGCTTCCCGCAGTACTGCGTCTCGATCGGGATCGAGCACCGCGGCGCGCTGGCGCACGCGGTGGTCTACGACCCGGGCAAGAACGAGCTGTACACCGCGTCCAAGGGCCGCGGCGCGTTCCTCAACGACCGGCGCCTGCGCGTCACGCGCTGCCAGAAGCTGGCCGACGCGCTGGTCGGTACCGGCTTTCCGTTCAAGGAGCTCTCGCGCGTCGATCCCTATCTGCGCCAGCTGCGAACGGTCATGAGCTCGTGCGCGGGAGTGCGGCGCGCCGGCTCGGCGGCGCTCGATCTCGCCTACGTCGCCGCCGGACGGCTCGACGCGTTCTGGGAGATGGGTCTTTCGCCCTGGGACATGGCCGCCGGCGCGCTGCTGATCCAGGAGGCGGGTGGGCTGGTCGGCGACCTGAGCGGCGAACAGGGCTACCTGCGCTCGGGCGACATCGCCGCCGCGACGCCGAAAGTCTTTCCCCAACTGCTCCAGGCGCTCGCCGCATGAACGTCTCCGAGCTGATCGTAAGCACCCTGCGCGAGGCCGGCGTGCGCCACATGTTCGGCTATCCGGGCGACCCCTCGGTCGAGGTGCTCGAAGCCGCGCGCCGCGGCGGGCTCGAGTTCGTGCTCGCGCGGCGCGAAGGCACCGCGGGCCTGATGGCCGAGGCGAGCGGGATGCTCACCGGGCTGCCCGGGGTGTGCCTGTCGACGCTCGGGCCCGGCTCGTCCAACCTCGTCAACGCGGTCGCCAACGCCTGGCTCGACCGCGTGCCAATGCTCGCCTTCTCGGGCCAGATCGAAACGGGGCGCGAGCCGACCTTCACCCACCAGGTGCTCGACCATGGCCGGCTGTTCGGGTCGGTGTGCAAGTGGGCCACCGCGATCCAGCCCCACACCGCGGCCGGCGTGCTGCGCAAGGCGCTGCGCACCGCGATGGCCGAGCGCCCCGGCCCGGTCCACCTCACCACCGCGGCCGACGTCGTCGGCGCCGAGGCCAAGGACGACCGGATCCTGATTCCACCGTTCGCCGCGCGCGAGTTTCCGCTCGCTTTCGCCGCCGACGCCGCCGCGGCCGACGTCGCGGCGCGCATCGCCAAGGCGCGCCGGCCGGTGATCCTGGCCGGCATCGGCGCACTACGCGCAGGTGCGTCGACGGCGCTCGCGCGCCTGGCCGAAACGCTCGGCTGCCCGGTGGTGGTCGCGCCGATGGCCAAGGGCGTGCTGGCCGAGGATCATCCGATGTACGCCGGCACGCTCGACATGGCGTGCAACGACTTCATCTGGCAGTTCCTCGCCGGCTGCGACCTGCTGCTCGCGGCCGGGTTCGACGCGGTCGAGCTGATCAAGCCGTGGACGCTCGCGATCCCGACGATCCACATCGACTCGCTGCCGAACACCGACCAGGTCTACCCCGCCGAGCTGGAACTGGTCGGCCCGGTCGCGGCGATCCTCGAGGCGATCGCCGCCGGCTGCCGCGGCGAGCCGCGCTGGAGCGAAAAGGAGGTCGCGGCGCACCGCGACGCGCTGACGGCGAAATACTACGAAGGGCGCGTCGCCGGCCGCCTCAATCCGACCGACGTGATTGACGTCGTGCGACGCGCCGCGCCGCGCGAGGCGGTCGCCACCACCGACGTCGGCTCGCACAAGCTGCTGGTCGGCCAAGGCTGGGCCAGCTACGCTCCGCGCGCGACGCTTATGACCAACGGCCTGTCGTCGATGGGCTTCTCGCTGCCGGCGGCGATCGCCGCGAAGCTGGTCCACCCGGAGCGTCCGGTGGTGTGCTTCACCGGCGACGGCGGCCTGGCAATGGTGCAGGGCGAGCTGCAGCTCGCCTCGAGCCTGAAGCTCGACCCGCTGGTGGTCGTGTTCTGCGACGACAGCCTGAACCGCATCGAGCTCAAGCAGGCGAAGCGCAAGTACCCGAGCTGGGGCACGCTGATCGCGCCGACCGACATTCCGATGCTCGCACGCTCGATGGGCTGCGAGGGCGAGGCGGTCGATTCGGCCGCCGGCCTCGAGCGCGTGCTGGCGGCGAAGCGCCCCGCCGACCGGCCGCTGGTGATCGGCGCGCGGATCGATCCTGCCCAGTACGCGGCGCAGTTCTGAGAACGGACCCCGCCAAATGAAGATCCTCGTCTGGGACCTGCCCACGCGCGTTTTCCACTGGCTGTTCGCGCTGTCGTTCATCGCCGCCTACCTCACCTCCGAGGACGACTGGCTCACGTTTCACGTCACCTTCGGCTACACGGTGCTGGGGCTGGTCGCGTTCCGCCTGCTGTGGGGCTTCGCCGGCACCCGGTACGCGCGCTTTTCCTCGTTCGCCTACGGCCCTGCGCGCGCGCTCGCGTACCTGCGCTCGCTCGTGGAGCGCCGGCCGGAGCATCACGTCGGCCACAATCCCGCCGGAAGCTGGGCGATCTATCTCCTGCTTGCGTTCGGCGGGATCACCGGCACGCTCGGCTTCCTGACCCTCAACGGCCCGCAGTCGTGGAAGTGGATGAAGGACGTCCATCAGGTGATGGGCAACGTCACGCTCGGGCTCGTCGGGCTGCACATCGCGGGCGTGGTTACGGGCAGCCTCGCGCACCGCGAGAACCTCGCGCGCTCGATGGTCGACGGCTACAAGGACGGCGCGCCGGGCGAGGGCATCCGCACCAGCGTGTGGGTGGTCGGCGCCGTGCTGCTCGCGCTGGTCGCCGGCTTCTGGACCGCCGCCTGGCGCGGCGACCTGCCCGCGGTCACCGTGCCTGCGGTGAAGCGCGTCGCCGAGCACGCGCAGCGGCACGCGCACGAACACGAGCACGAGCACGAGCACGACTGATGCTCACGGGCCGAGGGCCCGGGTCGTCTCGTCGAACAGCTCGTCGACCGCGTAGCGCCGCGACACCAGCCCCTGGCGCCGGATTCGCTCGAGCGCGACCTCGAGGTTGCGCCGGTTCGCCTCGAGCCCGAACGGGTTTAGTTCCGGATTGCCGGCGGCCTCTCGGCTCTCGCTCAGCAGGCGCCAGACCTCGCGCACGGCATCGGGGTCTGTCCGCACGAGCGATTCCTTCACCGTCACCATGTGGTTGATCTGCAGCGCGCCGTGCTTCGCGCGCCAGGCATCAGCCGCCGCGGCGGGCTCGATGATCACGCTCGCGAGGCGCGCATCGGGCAGCGCGCGCTCGGCGACGATCGCCGCGTCGAGCTCGCCCGCGAGCAGCATCGCGAGCATGTCCCTGCCCGCGGGCGCGCGCTCGACGTTCGGCGGGTCTTCGAAATCCGCGACGTGCGCCTCCTCGAAGGTCACCCAGCGCACGCGCGCGCAATCGACGCCGTGGTCCTCGGCCAGGATGCTGCGGATCCACATCCCGGTGGTGACCGAGTAGGAGCGCACGCCGACCCGCCGTCCCTCCAGTTCGCGCGGCGCGAGCGCGGCGCGCGACGCGTCCCGCACCAGCAGCGGATGCTGGAAGCGCGCCACGACCACCGCCGGCAGCAGCACGAGCGGCGCGCCGCGGTCCCTGGCCATCAGGAAGGTCACCAGGGCCAGCTCGGCGACGTCGAACTCGAGCCCGTGCACCACCCGCTTGAACGCGGTGGCGGGGGTCGCGCCCGGGGCGAAATCGAGCTGCACGCGCGGCGAGCGCACGCGCCCTTGCTTCAGCGCATGCGTGACCGGGTAGTCGCCGAGCAGCGCGCTCAGCGGCGCCGCGGTGCTCACTCGCGCGGGCCCCAGTCGATCGGTCCGTCGACGTACTTGAGGCCCTTGTCCGCGAGCGCGGCGCGCATGCCGTACAGGTCCAGCCCGAGCTCGCCCGCCTCGAGCTTGGCGCGGCTCGCGGCTTCCTTCGCCTCCCGCTCGGCGCCCGCCTTCGCCACCCGCGCGGCCTCCGCGCGCGGCACCACCACCACGCCGTCGTCGTCGGCGACCACCGCATCGCCGGGAACGATATGCACGCCGGCGCACACGACGGGCGTGTTGACCGAGCCGATGCTCGCCTTGACCGTCCCCTTGGCCGAGATCGCGCGCGACCAGACCGGAAAGCGCATTTCCTCGATCTCGCGCGAATCGCGGCAGCCGACTTCGAGCACCACGCCCTTCGCGCCGCGCGCCTTGAGCGAGGTCGCCAGCAGCTCGCCGAAGGCACCGTCGGTGTTGTCGCTCGAGCACGCGACCACCAGCACGTCGCCCGGCCTCAGCACTTCGACCGCGGCGTGGATCATCCAGTTGTCGCCCGGATGGATGAGCGCGGTCACCGCGCTGCCGCAGATGCGCGCACCGCTCCACACCGGGCGCACGTCCGGCCGCATCAGGCCGCTGCGGTCCTGCGCCTCGTGCACCGTCGCCACCCCGAGCTTCTCCAGCGCGGCCAGCACCGCCGCGTCCGCCCGATGAATGTTGCGTACCACCGTGCCGTTCATCGTCTCTCCTTTTTCATGGTTTCTTCTCCCTCAGCGACGAGTCGCACAGCACCGCATGCTGGCCCGGCACCGGCCGGTCGATTGCTTCCTCCAGCGTGTGCGCCCAATCCCACTGCTCCTTCGGCCGCACCGCGCCGGCGGCCCTCGAAAGTGATCGGCACCCCGTGCGCGCGAAGGTGCCGGCGCGCCAGGAAGACTTCGTCCAGCGTCGCCACCTCGAACGCAAAATGGTGCAGCTCGCGCCCTTGCGACGGCCCTTCCATCCCGCCGACCAGCGCCACGCCGTGGTGGTCGACGCCGAAGCGCATGAACACCATGCCGCCGGGCATCATCTCCTCGGGGTAGACGTCGGACACCCTGAACCCGAGCACGCGGGTGTAGAAATCGACCGAGCGCGCGAGGTCGGTCACGCGCAGCACCACGTGCCCGATCTTGCGGATGCCGAACGGAGGATCGCCGGGGGCCATGGCGCGCTAATTCTAGTCTGCGGCGGCGGGGAGCTTGAGCCCGGGGAAAACTTTCAACGTGTTCTTGAAGTAGATCTTCTCCCTGTCCTCGGCGCTGAGGCGCGTGTTGGCCTCGATGTATCGGCGCGTGTCGTCGAAGAAATGCCCGGTATCCGGGTCCTTGCAGCGGACCGCGCCGACCATCTCCGAGGCGAACAGGATGTTGTCCACCGGGACCACCTCCGCCAGGACGTTGATGCCCGGCTGATGGTAGACGCAGGTGTCGAAGTAGAGGTTGTCGCCCATCAGCGCGGCGGGCTCCGGGCGCTTCATGTCGATCGCGATGCCGCGGTAGCGGCCCCAGTGGTAGGGCACCGCCCCGCCGCCGTGCGGAATGATGAAGCGCAGGCGGGGGAAGCGCGTGAACAGATCGGACTTCAGCAGCTGCATGAAGATCGCCGTGTCGGCATTGATGTAGTGCGCGCCGGTGAAGTGGAAATTCGGGTTGCACGACTGGCTGACGTGGATCATCGCCGGCACGTTGAGCTCCTCGAGCTTCTCGTACAGACCGAACCACCAGGGATCGGTCACCGGCGGGTCGGTCCAGTAGCCGCCGCTGGGATCGGGATTCAGGTTGCAGCCGATGAAGCCCAGCGCTTCGACGCAACGGATGAGCTCCGGAATGCTTTTCGATGGAGAAACCCCCGGTGATTGCGGCAGCTGGCAGACCGGCGCGAACCTCGTGGGATAGAGATCGCAGACGCGCCGGATGAGATTGTTGCAGACCGTGGACCACTGCCGGCTCATCTCTTCGTTGCCGATGTGATGGCCCATGCCGCCGGCGCGCGGCGAGAAGATCGTCAGGTCCGTTCCGCGCTCCCGTTGCAGGCGCAACTGGGTCTTCTCGAGGCTTTCGCGGATCTCGTCGTCGCTGATGACCGGCGCCTCGTTGCCGCGCATCGCCGAGCGGTCGCCGCCGGCGTCGATCTGGGCCTTGCGCCACGCCTCGTGTGCGGCGGGGGCGGTTGTGTAATGTCCATGGCAATCAATGATCATTTGGAATTCCTTAGTGCTGGATCGCGTAGATCGCTTGTATCAGGAGCTGGTCGAGCGGCCCGGACGGCGTCGGGATAAAGAGCACCGTCGCGAACAGAATCGAGAAGGCCAGCGAGAACGACGCCGCGGCGAGAACGCCGACCAGGACGTGCCTGATCCTCAGCAGCCACAAGGAGACGAAGATCGCGCAAGTGGTCGCGACGAGGAAGCCGGCCAGGGATAGTGCCCAGGCGTAGATCAGCCAGATAGCGATGAACCCGGCCACCCGGACGCGGACCGGCAACGGAGCGGACAGGATCTTCGCAATTCTCGCATCCAGGGGCTCGGCCGCGGCGCGGCCGGCGATTTCCTTCGCCGCGATGATCAGGCTGCTGACGACGACGAGAACCATCAGCACCAGCGGGTAGACGCGGGCCGAGGCCGCGATCCCCGGTAACTGCAGTCCAAGGACGGCCGCCCCGCCAACGAACAGGAAGAGCGATATCAGGTTGAAATACAGCACCGCGATGTCCCCTTCGTCTCCCTCAGGGCGTCGCCCGGCCCGCCCTGAGCCGCCTGTAGATGGAAGCGGCCAGCATCACCAGAGTGACCGCGAAGAAGCCGTCCGCGATCGGACGCCCCAGCACGTCGCCGACGCTGTTCGAGGTCGTGAACAGAACCAGGGTCTGCTGCTCGAAGAGCGGGCCCAGAATGACCGCCAGCACGATCGGCAGAATCGGCACGCGCAGTGCGCGCAGCCACAGCGCAAGGGCGGTGGCGCCGAACATCACCCCGATATCGAACACGCTGTTGTTGATGGCGTAGGAGCCCAGAATCGAGAACAAGGCGATGAACGTCGCGAGCACCCTCTTGGGCAGCTTCAGCACAACGGCGAAGTACCGGGCGGCGAACACGCCGAACAGCATCATGAACAGGTTGACCGCGATGAAGCCCCAGAAGAAGGTGTAGATCAGCGCGGGCTCGTTCTTGAACAGCAGGGGGCCCGGCTGCAGGCCGTGCAGCGTCAATGCGCCGATGAACACGGCGGCCGCGCCGCTGCCGGGGATGCCGAGCGAGATCAGCGGCATGAGGGAGCCGCCGACGTTTGCGCTGATCGAGCACTCGGAGGCGATCAGGCCCGTGACGGACCCCTTGCCGAACTTCTCGTCCCGCTTGTTGAATTTGCGCTCCACCGTATGCGCGATGAACGGCGTCTCGACCGGGCCCACCGCCGGGAGGATGCCGAGCAACACCCCGATCGCCGAGGAACGGAGGTAGGTGTCGGCGCGGGTCCACAGCGTTTTCGCGAGTTCCCTGTAAGAGTGCCCCTTGCCGAACTCGATCACCTCCTCCCTGACCGACCGGTCGAGGCCTTCGAATGCCAGGAATACGGCCTCGGTCATGCAGAAGAAACCGACCAGGACCGCCACCAGGTTGAAGCCGGACATGAGGTCCACGCTGCCGAACGTGAAGCGCGCCGCCCCGGTGACCGGGTCGAGCCCGATGGTGGTCAGAAGGAGCCCGATGAAGCAGCCAAGCAGGTTGCGCATCAGCGGCGTTTCCATCATGACCGTGACGATGGTGAAGCTGAACAGCAGCAGTGCGCAGTATTCCGGCGGGCCGAACGTCAGCGCAAGGGAAGACAGCATCGGCGTAAGGAAGAGCAGCGCCACGCCGGACAGCAGCCCTCCGACGCCCGAACTAAGCGCCGCGAGGCTGAGGGCGAGCGGCGCCTTGCCCTCGCGGGCCATCGCGTAGCCCTCCCAGCCGGTGATGATCGAGGCCGGGGTGCCCGGAACGTTGATCAGGATGGCCGAGATGCTGCCGCCGAAGATCCCGCCGGCATAGATGCCGCCGAGCATGATCATGCCGCTGTCGGCGTTCATCAGGAAGGTGACCGGCACGAAAAGGGCGATCGCCAGGGTCGCCGTCAGTCCGGGTATGGCGCCGAATACGATCCCGATGATGACGCCCAGAATCTCGACAAACAGATTTGTCGGAGAAACGGCTGCCAGCAATCCTTGCCACATCGTGGCCTCGCGACTTGCTTGCTTTGGCCGGGCGCATCGCCGCGCCCGGCCGCGCCGGGCTAGTGCCCGGCCTTAAGCGCGCCGGCCGACTTGAGATAGTCGCGCACCGCGACGTAGCCCTCGTTGTAGCTCTTGTGCTGCTGGGCCATCGTCTTCGCCGCGACCTTGATGCCGACCTTTTCGAACGCCTCTTGCGTCGCCTTGTCCTCGAGCGTCTTGTGGATGAGGTAGGCGAGATAGTCTTTGACGGCCCTGGGGGTTCCCTTCGGCACGGCGGCGAAACGGTCCGCGCCCCAGGTGCCGGAGGCCATCTTGATGTGCAACGATTTCATCGTCGGCGCGTCGGGCATCTGGGCCGCCGGAGAATTGTCGGCCACCGCGAGCGCTTTCAGGGTTCCGGCCTTCACGTACTGGTCGACCTCGCTGTAGTACGCGGCGGAAACGTCGACGTTGCCGCCGAGCAGCGCCACGATCGACGGCTTGCCGCCCTGGAACGGAACGATGTTGAACTTCACGTGCTTCTGCTTTTCGATGATCCGCGTGGCCATGTCGAACGAGGCGTTCGGGATGACGCCGACCTTCAGCTTGTCGGGGTTCTTCTTCGCGTACGCAATCACCTGGTTGAAGTCCATCTTGCCGAATTGCGAGTCGGTTCGGGTGAACCAGGCCACGGGCGCGAAGTTGATGCCGGCAATCGGCTCGAGGTCGCCTTTGCTGAACTTCGCGCCCTGCTTGAGAATGTTGAGGAAGAGCGTCGGATTGGCGAGTATGCCTACCGTATAGCCGTCGGGTTTCGCCTGCGTGGCCATATAGGTATTGCCGATGATGCCGCCGCCGCCTCCCCTGTTCTCGACCCGGAACTGGTAGCCCGTGACGCGCTCCATCTGTGCCGCCAAGGTGCGAGCGGTGACATCCATTCCCCCGCCGGCCGGGTAGGAAACCACAAAACTGATCGGTCGGTTGGGATAGTTCGCCGGCTTGGCCGGCTCGGCGTTCACCGACTGCGACGCGAAAGCCGACGCCAGCAGGCAGGCGCTCGCGATGGCCGAAAATTTCATTTTCATCTCAATTGTCACTCTCATGAATCCCCCTCTGGGTCGGTCGACATTCTTATGTGACTGCTGGCTGTGATTCTAGCTTGGTAGTCCGGCGCCAGTCCTTGTTCCAGAGGGTGGGAAAGCCCCCTTTTCCGCTTCAATTTAGCTATGCTCCGTTCGAATTCGGTTATATGCGTCCCTTTCGGGCGGACAGCCGGACTTCACTTTTCGGATTGAGGCGAAAGCGTGGGGGGCTTGGTCGAAGACAATTTTTCGCTCAACCATCTGAGCACGTTCGCGACGGTGCTGAAGCACGGCCGCATCTCGCGTGCGAGCCGGCAATTGCGCCGAACCCCCTCCGCGGTATCGCGCTCGATCAAGATCCTGGAAGAAAAATTCGGCCGACCGCTTCTGGCGCGCTCTCAAAGCGGCATGTCTCCGACCCCGGAAGGAGCGCTCATCGCAGCACGTTGCCAGATCATCCAGTCGGAATTCTGGGCCCTTCGCGACCAGCTCACACAGGCGAACGGCGCCAAGCTGCGCAGCAACGCCGCTGCATTCGGCATGCACATCGACGTTTCGCGCCTGCGCGCCCTGATCGCGGTGCACGACTTCGGCACGGTTCAGAGGGCGTGTCAGCTGCTGGGGATTACCCAACCCGCCGTATCGATGTCGATCCGCCACCTGGAAACCGATCTGGGCGTGGAGCTCTTCTCGCGCGCCCCGACGGGGATGGTCGCCACGCCGGCGGGGGTGGCCAGCAGCCTGTGCTTCAAGCGGGTGCTGTCGGAACTGCGCAAGATGAAGGACGACGTCGACTCGTTCGACGGGGCGCCCTCGGGACTGGTGTGCGCGGGCGGGCTCGCCTATTCTCGCAGCGCGCTTCTTCCCGAGGCGATCAAGCGCGTTCTCGCCTCGCATCCGAAAGTCGTCGTGCGAACGGTCGAAGGACCGATCGGAGCCCTGCTGGCGGCGATGCACGCGGGCGAGGTCGACGTATTGATCTGCGCCCATCCCAACCCCGTCCTGCTCAAAGGCGTCTCGGTCGAGCCGATCGTGAGGGATCCGATGGGCCTGTTCGTGGCAGAGAACCATCCCCTGGCGCATCGGCGGGCCGTACCGGCCCGCGAGGTGCTGCGCTATCCGTTCATCCTGCCGCCACTCGGCAGCGTGACACGCGACCTCCTGGACGGCGTGTTCATCGAGGCGGCCGGGGAGCCGCCGCAAGGCTCGGTCGAAACGAGCTCCCAGTCGGTCATCAGGTACCTGCTCCTCCATTCCGAGCAGATCTGCTTCCGCTCGGACACGACCTTCAGCTCGGAGATGCAGCCGGCTGGCATCGTGCCGCTCGACCTCGACTTCGCGCTGCCGGAGCGCGAAATCTGCCTGCTGCAGCGATCCGGCGTCAGGCAGACTGCCGCCGTGAGCGACTTTCTCGAAATCGTCCGCCAGGTCGCATCGAGCTACGACGCGGGTAAGCGCAACAGCTGACGGGCGCCCTGCGACTAGCGCATTCCGGCGGCCCGTCTGGCCTGATCCCGCTTTCGCACCGCCGCGGCAAGCCGCTCTAGCACAGCGATGGTCGGCTCAAGCGGCAGGCAGGGATCCGTCACGCTGCGCCCGTAAACCAGCGGCCGCGAGCGGTAGTCCTGCGTGCCGCCGACGAGATTGCTTTCGAGCATCACGCCCACGACCCCGCGTCCAGCGGCCACCTGCGCCGCGACTTCCCCGACCACCGTGGGCTGGCGCTCGGGGTCCTTGCCGCTGTTCGCGTGGCTGCAGTCGATCATCAGGTATGGCGGCAGGTCCGCTTCGCGGAGCTGGGCAATCGCAGCGCCGACATGCTCCGCGGTGTAGTTCGGGCCGCCCGTGCCGCCGCGTAGCACGAGGTGGCCGCACTCGTTGCCGGTTGTGCCGAGGATCGCGGGCGTGCCGTCCTTGGTCAGCGAAGGAAACCAGTGCGGACTGCGGGCGGCGCGGATCGCATCGACCGCCACTCGCACGTTGCCGTCGGTGCGGTTCTTGAAGCCGACCGCCATCGACAGGCCCGAGGCGAGCTCGCGGTGCACCTGGCTCTCGACCGTGCGCGCGCCGATCGCCGCCCACGAAACGAGATCGGAGTAGTACTGGCCGAGCGTGGTGTCGAGGAACTCGGTCGCCACCGGCATCCGCAGGCCGGCGAGATCGAGCATCGTCTTGCGCGCAAGCCGCAGGCCGCGGCCGATCTCGAAGCTGTCGTCCAGCCCGGGGTCGTTGATCAGCCCCTTCCAGCCGACGGTCGTGCGCGGCTTCTCGAAGTAGACCCGCATGACCACCAGCAGCTCGCCTTCCAGCGGGCCGGCGGCCGCGCGCAGCCGCTGCGCATAATCGAGCGCGGCGGCCGGATCGTGGATCGAGCAGGGCCCGACGATCGCCAGCAGGCGCGCGTCGCGGCCGAGGACGATTTCCTCCACCGCACGGCGGCAGCGGGCGACGAATTCCGCCCCCGCGTCGTCCAGCGGCAGCTCGCGCGCGAGCGCCGCCGGCGACTCGAGCGGCCGGGACGCGCGGATGCGCAGGTCATCGGTGGGAAGACGCGGCATGAGGATTCAGTCCTGCTTGGCTCCCCACGGCATCACGCACGCACTGTACGCCGCGGCCGGAGCGAAGAGGACCGCCCACCACGCCACAAGCCCCTCCACGGCGTTGAGCGCCGAGCCGAACGTGACGAAGGAGCGCAGCGATATGTCGAAGAGCGAGATCGAGAGCAAAGCCAGAACCGCCGTTACCGGCACGTAGAGCGCCGTGGTGACGACGCTCGCCATCACGAGCATCTGAGGCAGGCTGCGGAGGACCAGTTTCATGAGACCGCGCATTGTACGCGCGCGACGCGTAGCGCCAGCTCTTCTGACGGTAAACTTGCCTCCAAATGGCGAGCCTCGAAGCCCACGCGCCCATGATGCAACAGCACTCCGATCTCAGCGCAGCGGTTCCTCAATCCCCTTCCCGCTCAATGCATAGGGACCGAAGGTATAAGACGATTGCCGAAGGACTTTCCGCGATCCTTCCACACCTCTGAAGCGACGCGAGCCAAATACTTAAATCGCCTCCGGACGCTCGCCGGGTCGACGCGGCGCACCGCGAGCATCGCATCAAGGGACTTTCCGCAGCGTTGCATACCGGCCATCAGCACAAGCGGCCGACTCTGCCGCCAATCGACCCGGTCACACACCCGTTGACGCAGATCAAGTCCGCCTCCTCGAGCTGCCTTAGCGTCGAGGCGCATGCCGCACAAGCTCTTTGCTCCGTTTCACGGGTCGGGCTACGACGCAAT
>Ga0210077_1000165_pt1 | contig 31093 bp, 20 predicted proteins | sample RushMan_CattailN_5_FD_185556 | JGI IMG/M metagenome (GOLD analysis project Ga0210077, IMG submission 185556) | Wetland microbial communities from San Francisco Bay, California, USA, that impact long-term carbon sequestration -... | ecosystem: Environmental > Aquatic > Marine > Wetlands ... | reverse complement strand
GTCCACGGTGATCCCGATGGAGTTGACATCGAGAACATCTTCGTTTTCAACAGCAGATTCATGCTGCTCTTTCTCGGCAGTTTCCGGTTCCGGAACCTGTTCCCGATCATTTTCAGCGGATTCTGCTACCGGCAATTCTTGGATTTGTTCTTTTGTTTTTGGCAGCGTCTTTACAATGCCTTCTCTTTTTAGCTGGTTTTCGAGAAAAACACGTAATTTGTCGAACTGGTCAGGTTGAAACGCACTGTCTGAAAGCCATTTCTGGAATTGAGTAACAGCGTCGTCTGTTGAATAAAGAGCAATGTGGCATCTTAGAATATTCTTGGCTGCAGGAATTCGTGTCGAGTCTTTTTTCAAAAGGGTGTTGAATTCCGAAATAGCTCTTTTAAACTGACCGAACTTTGCCAATGCCACCGCAGCCTCGAGGGCTTTTGCATCTTCGTCTAAATCGGGTGAAAACGAGGACATCCTTTTAATCAGATCCTGAATATTTGCCGACATTTCGGGTTTTTTCGGCGCCAATTCGATCCTTGAAATATCTTTTTTCAAGATATTTATCTTCTTAGAGATACCTTCGATAAGGCTTTGTCTGTTCTTGAGCTGCTCATTATTCTGAATGAGTTCGGATGCCTCATTATATTTTGCCATCGCTTCGTACAATAGCCCCTGTGAATGATATAGTTCCGCTTCTTTCAACAGTGTTTTGATCTTTGCTATGATGTTCATGTTCAACCTCAGGAAGTAAAGTAACTTTACGGAATTTCTATAATTTAATAAAAATATAAAATTTATTATGAGGTTTTAGCGCTTGTCTTGAATTTAAAATAATGGAATAGTGAAATGCTGGAAAGTTCGTTTTTGAAAGGGTATTATCCATTTTTAATTTTATTGTCGACACAAATTTTACCATTTGCCAACATTATATCGTGCCAAATCCAATATTCCTTTATGTCATCATTCCAAGGAGGCAGCGCCCGTAATAGGTATGATGGGATATTATCTTTAAAATAAGACCGCAGCAATTATATATAATGATATTTTATTACATTTTGTTTAATTAATCCATATTTTTTATCTCGGTAAATACTGAATGTCAACCATAAGAAAACGGAATTATGATATAAATAGGTTGACATCATGCGATTTTATGTTATCAAAATCAATATTTTTATAGCAGTTTAGGTCTTTGCTTTCAGTCACTCCCAACAAGAAAGAGCTTCAGAATTCAATAAATATTCCAATTCATTAATCATGTAAAGGAGAATCATCATGGATAAAAAGGTAACCGTCATCGGAGCAGGGAATGTCGGAGCCACTGCTGCACAAAGACTGGCAGAAAAAGAGCTGTGTGATGTCATATTGGTGGATATTGTTGAAGGGCTTCCCCAAGGTAAAGCCCTTGATCTTGCAGAGGCTGCACCGATTGAAAAACATGACGCTCATCCAATGGGGTCCAACGATTATGCCGCTTCGGCGAATTCCGATATCGTCATTATTACTGCGGGAATTCCCAGAAAACCGGGCATGAGCCGGGATGATCTTTTGAGCACCAATGCAAAAATCATGAAAAGTGTTGTTCAGGAAGTGGCAAAGCAATCTCCGGATGCCGTATTGATTATTGTCAGCAATCCCCTGGATGCCATGTGCCATGTCGCTTATGAAACCAGCGGTTTTCCTAAAAATCGCGTTATCGGTATGGCCGGTGTGCTCGATTCCGCTAGATTCAGGGCTTTTATTGCCATGGAGCTCAATGTCTCTGTAGAAAATACAACTGCATTTGTTCTTGGAGGGCACGGGGATACCATGGTGCCGCTGCCTCGCTATTCTGCTGTTGCGGGAATTCCGATTACGGAATTGCTTTCAAAAGAACGAATAGACGCACTGGTAAAAAGAACCGCCAACGGCGGCGCAGAGATTGTCGGACTTCTTAAGACAGGGAGCGCTTTTTATGCACCGGCATCGGCCGCCGTTGAAATGGCCGAATCGATTCTTAAAGACAAAAAGAAAATCCTTCCCTGCGCAGTCTACCTGGAAGGTGAATACGGATATAATGATCTTTTTATCGGTGTCCCCGTAAAATTGGGTGCCGACGGTGTTGAACAGATTATCGAAATCACGCTCACGGAAAAAGAGAAGACCGCTCTCGACAAATCGGCCCATGCGGTACAGGAACTTAAAAATTTATTAAAAAAACTGGGATAGTCACGGTTTTATTAAAATAGATGAAAACAATAAAAAGCAAAGTCATGGTCTTGCTGATCGTTTGTTTGGCATTCATCGGCGCACTTCATGTGATATATTATCATTATATATTTTCCCTTCAGGAAAAAATGGAGCTCATCCAAAAATTTGATGACTTCCGCGAAAATATTCTTGAAATGAGACGCTATGAGAAAAATTTTATTTATTTTAAAGACACAGGCAGTCTGAATGAAACCATATTTTATTTCTTTAGAATCGAAGATTTTTCCCGTGAGCTCGCCAAAGATGTCATCCGAGTTGTCGGAGTCGATAAGTTTTCAAAATTTCAGAATGATTTGAAAGATTACAAAACCATACTAGATCAAAATATGAGACGTGTTAAGACTGGAAAGGCGGAACTCAATGTAGAGCGGATCCGAACCAAAGGCAAAAAGATGGTCGATTTTGCCAATGAACTGATCATCACCAAACGACATCGAATTCAAAAGGCCATCAATCGTATCGGGATCATTCCCTTGGTTTTTCTGGTCAGCTTTATCGTGTTTGTTATTTTGATTCTTCAATTGATTTCAAAAGGTATTCTCAAACCTGTCGCCCTGATGCAACAGGCAACCGAAGAGGCTGCCAAAGGAACATTTAAGCCGATTGTTTATGAATCGGAAAGAGAAGACGAGGTTACCCATCTGATAGAGACATTCAATGAGATGGCAAAACAACTCGAAACAAAACAGGAACAATTGTTACAATCGAGAAAGATGGCATCCATCGGCACCCTGACTTCAGGTATTGCCCATGAACTGAACAATCCCCTGAACAACATTTCTCTGACCGCAGAAAGTTTAATGGAAGAATTCACGGAAATGACAACAGCGGAAGCTTCGGAAATGATGATGGAGATTCTCGCCCAGGCAGACAGGGCCGGTCAGGTGGTTAAAAATTTGTTGGAATTCTCGAGGACCGAACGGCCTTTGCTACTGGAACTTCGTATCGATGATGTTTTGGATCGTACGATGAAACTCATAAAGAACCAGATTATGGTGACCGGTATCCACTTAAAAAGAGAAAACCGTAAAGATCTGCCTCCCATTAAAGGAAGGAGCCAGGATCTGCAGCAAGCTTTTATTAATATCCTGCTGAATTCCATTCAGGCCATGAAAGATTTGTCCGGAGAAAATATCATTACCATCCGCACCGGACCGGGACCGGACGGCTATATAAGAATCGATTTTTCAGATACCGGAATCGGGATAAAGCCGGAAGATATGAAACACATATTTGACCCGTTTTATACCACCAAGCCCGTAGGACGAGGAACAGGTCTGGGTCTTTCCCTGGTATACGGTATTATTCGGACGCACGGCGGTTATGTCGAAGTAAAAAGTGAGATAAACGTCGGAACCACGTTTTCAATATATTTGCCGTATGTCGAAACTGAGGAAAAGGAAGCGGATCATGCAGCCTAGAATCGCCGTCATTGACGATGAGATAACAGTATGCCGCCGACTCAAACATGCTCTGAGCAAAGATGGCTATGAGGTGGAAGCTTTCCAGAACGGCGAATCTTTCTGGGGACGTATGGTTCAGGATCCGTTTAATATCATATTTCTCGATTTAAAACTTCCGGATGTAAACGGCATGGATGTTCTTTCACGGATTAAAAAGCGTTATGATAATGTTGAGGTCATTGTCATAACGGGTTACGGGTCCATCGACTCGGCCATCAGTGCCATTAAAATCGGCGCCTATCACTATGTGATCAAACCGTTCAAAATCGATGAAATCCGCTTGCTTGCCAGAGGCGCAAGAGAAAAAATAGGGTTGCGGGATGAAAATCGGCGCCTTCGGCAAGCTGTCGACGGACAGGATATACTAAAAGGCTTTATCGGTACCAGCCCCGCGATGCAGGAAATATTCTCCATGATCAAGAAAGTTGCTCCCGTAAATTGCAATATCCTGTTGCAGGGCGAAAGCGGTACCGGAAAAGAGCTTGTGGCCCGATCGATTCACCGATTGAGCCCGAGAAAAAATCGCCCGTTTATTTCTTTCAATTGCGGAGGATTCACGGAAGAATTGATCTGCAACGAGCTCTTCGGCCATGAAAAAGGCGCTTTTACCGGTGCATCTATTACCAAGATCGGTCTCATTGAGTCCGCAGACGGCGGAACGCTTTTTCTTGATGAAATCGGAGAAATGCCCCCTTCCATGCAGGTAAAAGTACTTCATGTCATCCAGGAGAAAAAGATATTGCGTGTGGGAGGAACGTCGCCTCTTAATTTGGATATTCGCCTCATTGCCGCCAGCAATAAAGATATCAAAAAGGCTACCGCCGTGGGATCTTTTCGTGAAGATCTGTTTTATCGCTTGAATGTGGTCACATTAAGACTCCCCCGTCTGTGTGAGAGAAAGGATGATATTCCCATGCTGGTTTCTTACTTTATCGAAAAATACAGCCCTCCCTTTGAGAAAAAAATTAAAGGGATCTCATCCGATGCCCTCGAGATCCTTATGCGTTACAATTTTCCCGGTAATGTGCGAGAACTTGAAAATATCATCCAGAGATCCGTAGCCCTTGCCGAAAGCGACGTTATTCACATCCTTGATCTGCCCCAGGATCTCCAAAAACTCGAGTTTAATACCTTTGAAGGAGAAGGATTGCTGGCGCTTGAAGAAGTGGAAAAACAACATATCGCCAAAGTTCTGGATAAAACAGGTTATAACAAAAATTTATGTTCTAAGATACTTAATCTGCCCCGCACCACATTATGGCGAAAAATGAAAAAATACGGTTTGCTGAATAAAAACTGATTCATTAACTCGCCAGATATCACTCACAACACAGACTCTTTATGCGTTTACAAGCTTTTCATATTGAAACATTCATCACATGCCCGGTATAGTCAACGCCTTAAAATCATTTTATAAACGTCGATTTGCCGTCATGTGTTTCAATTTGGAATAAAAAGGACTCTTTTCTTTGTCCCAGTTGCGTTTCCTCGGTATATTCAGTAGAAGTGTGTCCTCTATGTTCGTTCATAATTGGTTGAATATCAGATAGATAAAAGATTCATCTTTGATTTGTTTTTTCATCTGTTACAAAATGACCGAACTGGCATCTAATTTGCTGATGAGTCTGAACAAGGAGGATTTAATGGAAAAGATCCTTGTGGGGTTGTATCCCGGAAAAACCAGTTTATGGGCTGCGGTTCACGCACTCAACCTTTCAAAGAGGATAAAGGCCAGATTATATTTTCTTCTGGTCATTAGTCCGGCGACAAAAGAATCAGACCAGAGCCTTGTTCATCAGGTAGAGGTTTCAATGAAGTCCAGTCTCGAGTCGCTGATTGAAGAAGGGATTTCAGACGGCATACCCGTGGATTATTATATCACCTACGGGCAATACGATAATGAACTGGTGAAGTTCGTTAAAGAAAACAGGATTACCATGCTGGTTGTGGGATCACCGAATCCCCGGGACGGGCGTTTTGAGGATTTTGAAGATCTTCTTGAAAAGATACGCCACAGGATCGATTGCCGCATCGAAGTCGTGCATGAAAAAAACCGTTAAAAAAACAAAGAAAAGGAGAGGATGATGTTTCATCTGTATCTACCGATCGCCGGAAACAGTGTGAATGTATTACTTATTTTTGGTTTGGGCGGCATTGTGGGGATTCTTTCGGGAATTTTTGGTGTCGGCGGTGGATTTTTAATGACGCCGCTGCTGATTATGATCGGCATCCCTCCCACCGTTGCCGCCGCGTCCGATTCCAATCAGATCGTCGGCGCCTCCACTTCCGGAACGTTGGCGCACTACAAAATGGGAAATGTTGATTTCAAAATGGGTATCTTGCTTCTGATCGGTGGCGTTGCGGGGGGTACGCTGGGTGTCCAGATTATCAAGGTTTTAAGGCAAACGGGAAATGCGGATTTTTTGATCAAAATCACCTATGTCTTGATGCTCGGTTTTGTCGGATCGTATATGTTCATTGAAAGCCTTCAGGCATTAAGAAAAAAAGAGATCCCCGCAACAGGTCCGAAAAGGGAGTCGAAATACGCCCAGTTAATCGGCAAATTGCCGTGGCAAACCGAATTTGAAAAGTCGGGGATACGGCTTTCCGTTCTGATGCCGTTGATTCTGGGTGTTTTTGTGGGAATCCTGGCCGCAATAATGGGTGTCGGCGGAGGATTTATCATGGTGCCGGTGATGGTCTACCTTTTACGGATGCCCATGCATGTGGTCGTCGGGACCAGCCTTTTTCAGATCCTTTTTACATGTGTTGACGTCACCATCATGCAATCTTACAGTAACCATACCGTGGACTTTATCCTGGCATTGATCCTTCTGCTCGGATCAACGCTGGGTGCTCAATTCGGCGCCAAAATCAGCAAAAAACTTAAAGGGGATCAACTGAAGATCCTCCTGGCCTCACTGGTTTTGATTGTCATGGTTAAAATGCTTCTTGATCTTTTGCTCACGCCGCATATTATGTTAGCTTTAAAAGGAGGTCATTAAAATGATACGGAATAGAATCCGGATACCCATTATCGTCATGGTGGTATTTTTTATTTGGCATCCTCAACTCGCCGGTTCAACGGTGTCTGATACAACGAAAAACGAGCCCAATCTTATTGTCATCGGCGCTTTTTTCAATGGCACGCAATTGACCGTTTCAGGCAAGATCGGCATCGAAAATGACGTCGTGGTTCTTGTCAGCGGAAAACAGGAAGCATTGACATTGAAAAAGAAAGGAAAGGCATTGGGTCTTTTGTGGATGAATCTGGGTGATGTCCATTTTAAAAAAGTCCCGAATCTCTATATTCTGTATTCCTCCAAACCGAACATGGAATCGGGTGCGTCAAACCCTAATACTTTGGAAAAACTGGGTGTCGGTTTCAAATATTTGAAAAAGGAAATGGAGATCGAAGCACCTCAGGCAGAAAGGGACGCGCTGGCGAATGAGTTTTTAAAATTAAAACAAAAGCATGGAATCTATGCGTCTCATCCGGGTGAAATCAAGTTTGGGCAAAAAAACGAAACTGAAAAATCTTTTACAGCGGATGTCTGGATACCGCCGCAAATACGTGTCGGAGAGTATGAGATAAAGGTTATGGAAATTCACGATGGTCGCATCGTAGATACTTCGAAGCATCAACTCAAAGTAAAGGAAGAAGGAATTCCTTTGATGCTGTCTTCGCTTGCTTTTAATCAAAGTCTTTTATATGGTTTTTTTGCGGTGTTGATTGCTGTTGCCGCGGGATTGGCGATGGATTTCTTTTTTGGAACCGGCAAGGGTGGTGGCGCTCACTAACCCGAATATCTCATGAAAATTCTCAGAATGAACGCCTCACACGCTTGAACTATCCGGGTTAATGGACGATTATTCATGAGTACATTTACAAAATGGATAAAATCGGCATTCGGAAACCGCAAGAAATCTGCTTCACAGGTGCCTTTTAGCGTTGTGTTTAGTGTATTTCAAAAAGTTTTGGAATACAACAATCAGGTACTGGAATTAATGGCCGGGATGGGAACCAAATTGGGGGGCGCATACATTTTCGATCAGCAATACATTCGTTCGTCATGCCTTCAAATGTCGGATCTCGTTTATAAACTCATATACAATTTAAATACCATGGCGCCTAAAAAATATCTAGATCTTTATGATGCCTTCGACGCCATCAACCACGATATTGAAGAGGAATTGGCCGGAAGACCGGTCATCCCCCAAACGGAACACACCATGCCCTATAGCTTGGTAACCGATGATCTTACCGATGTAGTAGGGGCAAAAAACGCCAACCTGGCGGAAATTAAAAACCTTCTTGGACTGAAGGCGCCGGAAGGATTTGCCATTACCGTCCGCGCGTTTAGAGCATTCATGGAATACAATCGTCTTCAGCCAAAAATGAATGCATTAAACGCCGCCTGGCGGCAGGGAGATGCATCCGCAAATCAGGCCGCAGAGGAGCTTCGAAAACTCATGCTGGAGGGAAAGGTTCCCACACCTTTGCAAAAAGAAATTTTTAGAAGCCTGGACAGACTCTATCAGGGGATAAATCCCGAAGAGGTGATGCTCGCCCTTCGCAGCAGCGCCATGAACGAAGACCGGGAACATACCTTTGCGGGACAATATCTGAGTCTTCTCAATGAACCCCGGGGAAATATTTTGCAAGCTTACAAATCCATCCTCTCCAGCCTGTTTTCCGATACTGTGATGGAATACAAACGGCAAAAAGAACTTTTGGATTATGAGGATAGTATGGCCGTGGCATGCCAACTGATGGTGGACGCCAAGGTCAGCGGTGTTCTTTACACACTCGATCCGAGAGATCCGGAACGTGACGTCATGTTGATCAATGCGACATGGGGACTTGGTGCTCCTGTCGTCTCCGGAGAAGCAAAGGCAGATTTATATACAATGGATCGGCAAGAACCGTATCAACTAAAATCCTTGGATGTCGTCCGCAAACCTGAAAAGCTGATGCCCAAAAAAGGCGGGGGGACGGAGATACGCGAGGTTCATCAGGACCTGCAGACCCAAACCTGTTTGAACAATGAGCAGATGAAACAGATCGCCGAAGCCGGATTGACCATTGAACGGTATTTTAAAAAACCCCAAGATATCGAGTGGGCCATTGACGACGAAGATAACCTCGTTATTTTACAAGCCAGATCTCTCAATATTAAGGATCAAGTCTCCAAACTGGTGTGTGATATTTCTTCTGTTTTGGATGATTTCCCGGTTATATTCCGAGACAAAGGGTCCATTGCTCAAGAAGGAATTTCCACCGGCAAAGTATTTCTGGTCACGACCGAAGAGGATCTTGACCGTTTCCCCAGCGAAGCGGTTATGGTGACCGCCTATACATCTCCTCGTCTGGGAAAGGTCATCAAAAAAGCCAGTGCCATCATCACCGATGTGGGCTCTCCAACCGGTCACATGGCAACCATCGCAAGAGAATTCAGAGTACCGACCATTGTGAATACGGGGATTGCCACGCAACTTCTGCGCCCCGGACAAATCATCACCGTGGATGCACGGGAAAATGTGGTTTATGAGGGAGCGGTCAAAGCGTTGTGTTATTATGAGTTCGCCGAGGAAACTTTTGAGACAACCTATGAATATCGGTTGTTGCAAAGAGTTTTGAAAAAAATTGCGTCATTGAACCTGTTGGACCCATCCGAAAAAAACTTTACGCCGTCTGGATGTAAAACGTTTCATGATATTACGCGATATGTCCATGAGAAAGCTGTGGAAGAATTAATCGGGCTGGAATATGCCAAAATCGGTGATGCAGCCGGTACCGGTCGGAAATTGAAATTTACGATCCCCTTGGACCTTATTTTGATCGATATCGGCGGCGGCATCAATGGATCCCCAAACGTGTCAGAGGTTGATCCTCAAAATATCGGTTCCGTCCCCATGAAAGCATTTCTGGAAGGACTCTCAGTGCCCGGCGCTTGGGATACAGAGCCGATGTCCGTGGATTTCGGCAGTTTCATGTCAAGTCTGACCCGCACATTTTCATCATCCATGGCAACACCGAAATATGTCGGACAAAATCTTGCCGTTTTATCAAAGGAATATGTCAATATTAACCTGCGTCTTGGATATCACTTTAATATGATTGTCGGGCATATCAGTGATAACTTGAATGACAACTATGCTTATTTCAGATTCCTCGGCGGTGTCACCGATATGTCACGCAGATCACGCAGGGCTAAACTTTTGGCGGAAATTCTGGTAAAGAGCGATTTTCGCGTCGATATTCGAGGGGATCTGGTTATTGCCCGAATTAAAAAATTAGAATTTAAAATGATGGAAAAAAAGATGAAAATTTTGGGATTATTGGTGGCATTTACCCGTCAACTTGATGTTAAAATGAACCATGAACAGGAAATTGCTAGACTAAAAAACGTCTTCCAAGATCTGATAAAAGAATATATCTAATCGGAGGGAATATTGGAATATCGGAATGGTGGAATGATGGGTCGAGAGGTATCCTGCCAATTTTATAAAAAGCCTTCTTCCTTTTTCATACCCAATATTCCAGTATTCCATTATTCCATGGATATGGCATTTTACATGTAAGAAAGAGATTAAATATCAATTATTTCAATTAATAAGGAAAATTCCAAGATTTTAATCTAAGGGAGGTATCATGGACGACAGACAAAAAACTAAAATTCTTATTCTGGATGACGAACCGATAGTCCTGAAACGTCTCAAACCGGCCTTAGAAAAATCAGGATACGAGGTGGAGGCCTTTTCCCGAAGTTTGGAGGCATCGAGTCGAATCTTGGAACAAGATTTCGATATCGTCATCACCGATCTCAAAATGGAAGGACTTGACGGTATGGAATTTTTAACCCGGGTGAAAGATCGATCTCCTGAAACCGAAGTAATTGTTATCACCGGTTTTGCCACCATGGAGACCGCCAAGGAATCTTTTAAAAAAGGAGTTTTCGATTTTTTGGCAAAGCCTTTTAAGCTCGGCGAAATCAAAGAAGTCGTTGCCAAGGCAGAACGCAAGATAAAAGATAAAAGATAATTTAAGTCTTGGAATTTCTATTAAACTCATCATTCCAATTTTTTCGGAATCAGTCTATTCAGGCAAAGGGGGGATCATCATGTTAAGAATGCTCGTTCACCTTGATGCAGACTTGGCGTCGAGTATTGCTCTCAGGTATGCTTGCCAACTGTCCCAACTTGTTGACATAAAACTCCATTGTGTTCATGTAGAGGAACCGGACCAAGACGCGCATGCGCCGGGTACCGGTTGGGTCCGTCGAACCTGGGAGAATACGGTGTTGAAAACAGGGGAATTTGAAATTGCACAATTGATCAGGGCGGAAAAATCGTCATGCCCAAAACTCGGCGCTCCCAAAATGCTGGTCGGAGAACGTGAAAATGAAATCCTTCGTGAAATTCAAAGAGAATCCTATGACCTGTTTGTGGAGGGATCACTTCACAGCTTTGCTGCCAAAAAGCTCTTTGATAAAATACACTCCCGGCTTTACAGACTTATCCCCTGCCCTGTCATCATTGTTAAAAATTTGGTCAATATCGAAAAAGTTGCCTTGATTGTACGCAGCGAAATAGAATCTAAAAACCTTATTTCCATGTTTTTAAAAATGTTTAAGGATTCGAAGCTCAAGCTGGATCTGATTTATTGTGAATTTCAAGAGCCGGGGAAACTGTCCATTAACGCTAAAAAGGATGCCGACGGGACGTTAAACGCCGTAGAACAGATGTTGGCGGAAAATCAATGGCCGCCGGAAAATTGTTTTACGATTCAGGGAGCGCCTGAAGAAATCGGTGATGAGTTGCGGGACTATGGATTGCTGGCGTGTCCGATCCACCACACCGTAAGCAAAAAGAGCAACTGGTTTCAACTATTGAGTCATATTCCGTCTCCGATTCTTATTTGCTGGCAATGAGTTAAAAAACGTACAAGTTAAAAGTGCCTAAAGTGAACTAAAGTGCCTAAAGTTACTGAATAAACATAAAGTGAGGTTATTATGCGAATTCTTGTAGCGGTTGATCAGCATCCATACAGTGCTCATGTTGTCAAAGATGTGGCCAAACTGGCCGGGAACACTTGGGCGGACGTCACCCTGCTTGGGGTGGGACCTAAGGCGATGGATATCGGCCGGTCATCCAACCGCGCCGGAATAAAACATCCTCTCACCGAAAAATTGAAAAAGTATCGCCGAACCTTTTTGGAGCATTTTGAAAAAGAAGAGTCTCCTTATGAAAAGCGATCATGCAGCTATGAATTCATCGAGATTAAAAGTGGCATATGGGAGGAGTTGTACGTTTGCCGGGGAGCCAGGAAAGATTTAAGGATCGTGTTAAGAGCCGGCAATCCTGTCAAAGAAATATTGGCCCAAACCCAAGAAGACGGCAGTGATTTGGTTGCCATGGGCTGTTATAGAGAAGGAGATTGTCAATGGGAAGGAGGCTTGAATCTTCCCCAAAAAGTTGCCAATAATGCAACATGTTCGGTTCTTGTTGTAAAAGAAGAAAAACAAATTCGTAAAATCGTCTGCTGTCTGGACCAGGAGAATATCAGCCAAAAATCCATCGAAATGATCAACCAGATGGTGACGCTGTATCAAACAGAATTGGAGATCGTCGGGTTAACGGACAAGGTAGCGCTGAAACCCAAAGTTGAAAAAAATTTGGAAGCCATCTTGAAATATTACAATGCCCGCCAAATCAAGGCATGGATTAAACTGGTGGAAACCGCGTCACTGGAATCATTCATCTCGCAAGAAGCCAAGCGATCAATGATGGCATTGTGGATGGGAGGGCAATCCATACTCACCAAAATATTTCCCCGGGGCAAAGTGGAGAAGCTTATTCAGGGGAGTCAATCGTCGGTACTTCTGCTGAGATAGAGAAGGACCAGAGGTCCGAGGTCCGAAGTCAGAGGTCTGCTCTTTGCTCTATGCTTCCTGCCCTATGCTAACTCCTTTTTAATGGCCTCCGCCAGCTTATCGCTGATTCCGGGCAAGGCGCTTAATTCCTCCAATGACGCCTTCCGGATCCTTTTAATACTTTTAAAGTGCTTTAAAAGCATCTTTTTTCTTTTTTCACCGATCCCGGGAATTACATCAAAGGAAGAATGCATGAATGTTTTGCTTCGACGCTTTCGATGAAACGAGACGGCAAAACGATGGGCTTCATCCCTAATCCTTTCTAAAAAGAGAAGAAGGTCCCCTTCCCTGCTAAAATTGACGGGATTGACCCGGCCCGCCGTATAGATTTTGTCTTGTGTTTCCCCTTTCTTATCAATTTTCTTTGCGATACTGATGAGTTGGATATCTTTATCGAGTCCCAAAGCCTGGATCACCGAAAATGCCGTATTTAACTGTCCCTTGCCGCCGTCGACCATCAATATGTCCGGATACGGCTCGGAGGTCTTGCCTTTACCGTATCTTCTCTGAAGGACTTCAGCCATACAGGCGCAATCGTCCTGGGCCAATTCGGTTTTGATACGGTACTTTCGATATAAAGATTTATTCGGCTTTCCTTTTTCAAAGACAACCATACCCGAAACAGCGTCTTTTCCTGAAATGCTTGAATTATCAAAGCATTCGATTCGCCACGGTATTTTATCCATCTTCAATCGTTGCCGGAGGCGGATCAGCAGTTGGGTATCCTTTGAAGCTTCGGTCAAAAGTTCACGCAAGTTGTTTTTGGCATTCTGGTAAGCCATTTTAACAAGACGAACTTTTTCGCCGCGCTTGGGTGACAGGATCCTGACTTTTTCTCCTTTGATTTTACCGAGGAGTTCTTCCATCAATACGGCGTCTTCAAGTGATGCCGGCACAAGGATTTCTTTTGGGATAAATCGTGTTTCATCATAATATTGGCGAATAAATGTGCCGAACATTTCAATATCCGTCGACATGATTTCAGAGAATTTAAAATCTCTTGTTCCAATGAGAAATCCACTTCGGACAAACAATATCGTGAAAAGAGAATTATCCCCGGACCGCGCAAGACCAAGCACGTCCCGGTCAATAAAATCATTGGAAACCGCCACCTGCTTTTCCAACGTTTGCTGCAGCGCAAACATTTTGTCCCTTAAAATCGCCGCTTTTTCATAATCCTGTGTGTCCGACGCGGAAATCATCTCCTGCTTTATTTTTCGGATTAAATCCGGGGTTTTGCCTTTTAAAAACAACACCACCTCTTTTATGATGTCATCATATATTTTTTTATCGACATCAAGACAGCACGGCGCAAGACACAACGCCATTTGATAGTTGAGACATGGTCTTGAACGGCGATTGAACTCTTTTGTGTGACACTTTCTGAGTTTGAATGTTTTGTGGATCACTTGAAGGGTCTTTCGAACGGCTGCAGAAGATGCAAACGGACCGAAATAAAGGCCGTTGTTTTTTTCTGTTTTTCTGACAATCGTGAGATTGGGGTACGGATTCTTGATATCCAACCGCAAAGAAGGGTACCTTTTGCCGTCTTTTAATATGACGTTGTATCGCGGTCTGTAACGTTTGATCAGGTTCGATTCCAGAATCAGGGCTTCTTTTTCACTGCCGGCAATAATGGTCTCAACATCCGATATATTGCGAATCAGCATCTGTGTTTTCAGATCCATTTGCCATGCGCGGTTCCCGGATCGCAAAAAATATGAAGCCAGCCGTTTTTTTAAGCATCCGGCCTTGCCGACATATATGACCTTGCCGTTTGCATCCTTCATGAGGTAGACCCCGGGCTTGGAGGAAACCTTGCTCAGCTTATCCCTGATGCCGGGGATCGGATGCTCGATGTTTGTTTCTTTTTCTGTCATTATTTATAGTTCAAAGACGATCAGTTTCTTCATGGCCTGGATTTGATCCCGAAGTTCAGCGGCTCTTTCAAAAGCCAGTTCGTTCGCAGCCTGTTTCATCTTTTTTTCGAGTTTTCTAATAATGGCGTCAATATCGTCCATTGATTCATATTGCGAAAGCGTTTCAGCCACCTTATCCGACGGGGTATCATTCATCCCGGCCAGTTGCTCGAACACCGGGGTGATCTTTTTTTCTATGCTCGTCGGTGTAATCGAGTGTTGTTTATTGAATTGTTCTTGAATCTTCCGACGTCGATTGGTTTCATCGATGGCATATTGCATGGATCGCGTCACGGAATCGGCATACATAATCACCTGCCCTTTAACATTTCGAGAGGCGCGTCCGCAGGTCTGGATCAGTGAACGTGTTGATCGTAAAAAGCCCTCTTTATCCGCATCGAGTATGGCAACCAGCGAGACTTCCGGGATGTCGAGTCCTTCCCGAAGAAGATTGATGCCGATGAGCACATCGAATTTCCCTCTTCTTAAATCGTGGATGATATCCATGCGTTCCAGGGTGCCGATATCCGAATGGAGATACTGAACTTTTATTCCCATATCTGAATAATATTCCGTAAGATCTTCAGCCATGCGCTTGGTCAATGTGGTGACCAGCACCCGTTCACCCCTGTCCTGCCGTTTTTGAATTTCTTCCAATAAATCATCGACCTGATTTTTAGCTTTTCTCACATCGATCATCGGATCTATCAATCCGGTGGGTCTGACAATTTGTTCAACGAGCTCGTTTTTTGCCTTTGAGATTTCATAGTCCGAAGGCGTTGCTGAAACATACACCACCTGCGATATTCTTGAATTGAATTCTTCAAATCTCAACGGCCGGTTGTCCAACGCCGACGGCAGTCTGAATCCATATTCAACGAGCGTCCCTTTACGCGACCTGTCCCCTTTGTACATGGCCTGAATTTGAGGAATTGCGATATGGCTTTCATCAATAAACATCAAAAAATCATCCGGAAAATAATCCAAAAGCGTGGGAGGCGGTTCTCCGGGTGCTCTTTGCGTCAAATGGCGCGAATAATTTTCGATGCCATTACAATATCCCAGTTCCTGCATCATTTCGATGTCAAAATTCGTCCTTTCTTCGATTCGCTGGGCTTCGAGGAGTTTATTTTCATCCCTGAAATAGTCGGTCCTTTGTTTGAGCTCAACGGCAATGGTATCAATGGCTTTTTTGAGTATATTTTTTTGAGTGACATAATGGCTGGCAGGATATATGGTGACGCGGCTCAAATCTGCTTTAACCGTACCTTTGAGAGGGTCGATTTCGGCAATCGATTCCAGCTCGTCACCGAAAAATTCGATCCGAATCGCCTTGTCTTCTTCATAGGAAGGAAAAATTTCGACACGGTCTCCTCTGACCCTAAAAATTCCCCGATAAAAATCGACGTCATTTCTTTCATAATGCATGGCCACAAGGTCTGCAAGGAGTCTGTCACGCTCCAAGGTCATATTTTTATTCAGGTCAACGCGCATGGCCAGATATTCTTCGGGAGCTCCGAGACCGAATATACAGGATACGCTCGCTACAACGATGACATCCGGACGAGACAATACCGAACGTGTGGCGGAATGGCGGAGTTTGTCGATCATCTCATTGATGGAAGAGTCTTTTTGAATATAAGTGTCGCTCGAAGGTATATACGCCTCGGGCTGGTAATAATCGTAATAGCTTACAAAATATTCCACTGCGTTTTCCGGAAAGAGGAATCGGAATTCATTGTAAAGCTGCGCGGCGAGGGTTTTATTCGGGGCGATGACCAAGGACGGTTTAGCAATGTTTTCAATAACATGTGCCATGGTAAATGTTTTTCCCGATCCGGTGACCCCTAACAGTACATTTTGCTGTTTGCCGGATTGGATTCTTTTGCTTAAGGCACGAATGGCAGCGGTTTGATCACCCCTTGGGTAAAAATCCGAAACTATCTTAAAGGCAGGCATGATATTCGACTACTTGTTGATCTTCCAAACCGTCCCATCGGGCCGGTCTTCTATGACAACATCCATTTCGGCGAGTTGGTTTCGAATCTGATCGGCTTTTTTCCAGTCCATTGCTTTTCTTGCCGCGGCTCTTTCTTCAATAAGTGTCGCAATCATGGCAGGATCGACGGCTTTTTGTTCAAGAATCTGTTTTTGTTTCTCATTAAAATACACGGCAGGAGAATCGAGAAGGATTCCCAATATGTTTCCGATTCTCAAAACATCCGCCAGTCCGGACGCTATGGTTTGTTTGATCGGGTCGGGCAAATGGTTTCCATGCTGGTCCAACAGGCGATTGATGGTTCGTACTGCCTCAAATATGATGCCGATACCCCGGGCGGAGTTGAAGTCGTCGTCCATTGCCTCACAAAATTGCCGGAACCAATCACCGGGGGCAAGATCCTGATGTTGTTCAAACGCTGTTTCCCTGCCTGCGCGCAAAAGCAGCGCATACATTTTGTCGAGTCCCATGCGGGCTTCTTCCATGGTCTTTTCCGTAAAATCAATGGGACTGCGGTAATGATTCGATAGAAGAAAAACGCGAACAACTTCAGGGTGGTAGGTTTTCAGCACATCTTTTATCATCAAAAAATTGCCCAGGGATTTCGACATTTTTTCATGATTGATATTCACAAATCCGTTGTGGACCCAGTATCTAACAAATAGTTTTTTGGAGACGCTTTCGGATTGGGCAATTTCATTTTCATGGTGCGGAAAGCATAAATCTTTGCCGCCGCCATGAATATCAAAGGTCTCTCCCAAATATTGACTGCTCATCACCGAACACTCGATGTGCCATCCAGGCCTGCCCATGCCCCATGGGCTTTCCCAATTCGGTTCTCCGGGTTTTGCAGATTTCCATAACACAAAATCAAAAGGATTCCTTTTCCTTTCATCAATATCGATTCTGGCCCCGGCTTCCATTTCTTCAAGTTTGCGACCGGAAAGCTTTCCGTATCCTTTAAATTTTTCAACAGAATAAAAGACGTCCCCGTTGACTTGATAAGCATATCCCGCTTCCATCAATCTTTCAATAAATTGTATCATCGGCTGGATGTGGTCGGTGGCCCGGGGTTCTATGGTTGCTCTTTCAACATTCAAAGCATCCATATCTTCATAAAATTCCCTGATATATTTTTCTGCAATCGCCTTCGGCGCAACAGCGAGCCGGTTGGCTTTGTCGATGATTTTATCATCAACATCCGTGAAATTTCTGACATATATTACCTCATAGCCGATGGCTTTCAGGTATCTGGCGATAACATCAAATACGACCACGGATCTTGCATGGCCGATATGACAAGCATCATAGACCGTAGGACCACAGACATACATGCGAACCTTGCCGGATTCCAATGGCTTGAAGATCTCTTTTTTTCCGGTCATTGTATTGAAAACGCGAAGCGCCATGTTTTTATCCGTTATGATATCACTCGATCAGTGCGACACAGGTTGCGGCAATCCCTTCCCCCCTTCCAATCATTCCAAGGGTTTCAAAGGTCGTTGCCTTTACATTAACACAATTCAATTCAATTTCAATTATTCGGGAAATATTTTTTTGCATCTCAGTGGTATAGGGTGACATTTTCGGTGCTTCGGCCATAATGGTGGCATCTAAATTAATCACTCTAAATCCTTTGGCAGTTAACATTTCAACAGTTTTTGATAAAATTTTTATTGAAGAGATGTCTTTGAACCTGGGGTCGGTATCCGGGAAATGCAAACCAATATCCCCCAAACCGGCTGCGCCCAACAATGCGTCACACACGGCATGAACAAGAACATCCGCGTCAGAATGCCCGAGGAGACCTTTTTCAAAAGGAATGGTGACGCCGCCCAAAACAAGTTTTCGTCCTTTGACCAGCCGATGAATGTCATATCCCGTACCGATACGCATTTCTCTCGCAATCTCCTATCAAAACCGACTTGAAAATCGTTCATATATCATATAATGAATCTCACAACAATATCAAGTTCGTCAACTAACGGGGCGAACATTGATTTCTGTCTCTCACAGAGACCACAGAGCACACAGAGAAGGACGATGGTTTTTTATTCCGGCTTGGCCGGAAAAGAAAAATATTTTAACTCTGTGAACTCTGCGAACTCAGTGAGAGAAAAAAATAAATAAAAAGATCCTTCACCTAAATTCAAAAATGCCATGCCGATTCGTATGATTGCACAAGAGCTTTACCGGGTGTTGCAGGAAGTGGAACGTTTGGAGAAGGAATTAAAGAACATTCCCTTTGAAAAACAGGCAAATATCAAGGATCTGCTTCGTAAGGCAAAAGCCGAAAGAGATCGTCTGCGCGGGATTCTTGAGGGGAAAAAAGAACACCGTCCCAAATATCCTATCCGATGAACCTGACGATGGACGCCGGCAGGTGTTTATGGGGTAGGTTTTCCTTGTGCCGGCAGCCGTGTTATGATACGCAAGGGTTATGATCACAAAATTTGTTAAATATTCATCCCCGAAAAATATCAAATACAGATTTGATTTTGAAATCGGATATCTTTCAAAAAGCCCCTGCAAAGAGTGTGCCCGGCATAGAGACTTTCCCGGGTGTGAAGACGATTGCCCAATTTTGGACAGGATTCACTTGGTTTTGTCCGAGGTGGTCTCCTGTTCGAGGCGACGTTAGTGCGATTGAACCCGTTATCCCCTATTTAAGTCATAGGTTTTTTTCACTCATTACTCCCAAAGTGCCTCCTTCAATCCCGATGTGCGTTCAATGCGACGCGTAATGGCGCGTTCAATGATCTTTTCCGTGCCCCAAATCATAATACATCGTCTGGCCCTGGTCACTCCTGTGTAAAGCAGCTCGCGGGTCAATACGGGATAATCTTGATTCGGAAAGATAAATAGAATTGTTTCGAATTCCGAGCCCTGGCTTTTGTGTACGGTCATTGCGTATGCAGTTTCGTGCTCCGGGAGTCGATGGGGATGAAAACGTCTGACCTGACCGGAAACACCGGCGAAGTAGACATACAGGTCGGTGCTTTTGAGTTCCGGCGCCGGCAGTGTAATTCCGATATCACCGTTAAACAGGTCCAGACTGTAATCGTTGCGGGTAATCAAAACCGGCCGTCCCCGGTACCAGGGAAAGGTGGGTGAATGCGGACGTTCAATCAAGCTGTTTTTGATGAGTGTTTCCTCTGTCAATCGATTGATTTCGTTGACCCCCAATGGGCCGAACTTAACGGCACAGAGTATCTTAAACCGATTAAAAAGTGCAAGGGCCGTTAAAGGATCAGACGTATTCAGATATTCCGAATATCCCTTGATCACTGTTTCCGGCAAAAAGCGTGAAATATCATCGGGCCTGGAGAGTTTTTTCCAGGAAATTTGATCCGGACTATTTTTTATAAAATAAAGTGCTTCATCATTTTTTCCTTGGTTTACGGCACGGCTGCATTGGCCGATGCCGCCGGTATCTGCGAACCGATAGCTCTTTTTTAGCGCCACCATATGGTCATAGAGTCCCGGCCGGTCTTTCAGTGACTTTTGGGAGACATCCATGTCTTGTCGGGTTATATCTTTAAAACGTTGACAAAAAGCGGCTGAAAACACCTGTACATTCTCCTGGTCACAAATATCCGCCAAGACAAACCCCGTTTCCACCGAAGCCAGTTGATCCCGGTCGCCGATGAGGATGATTCTGGCATCGTTTTTCACCGCTTCGAAAAGTTTGGCGGTCAGCGCAAGATCCGCCATGGAAACCTCATCCACCACAACGACGTCGGCATGGAGCTGATTTTCCGCATTATAATAAAAATAGGGGGACCCCGGGATTGTCTTTAACATTCTGTGAAGGGTGGTGGCTTCAGAGGGTATGGCCGCGATCACCTGTTCAGAACAGTTCAGCGTTTTTTTTGCCGCTTTTATCGATTCTCCGATTCTTGCCGCTGCCTTACCCGTGGGTGCGGCAAGCAAAATATGAAGCATTTTCCCCGGGGTCAGTTCCAACAGCAGCGCAAGAATCTTTGCCATCGTAAAGGTTTTGCCGGTCCCCGGTCCGCCGGTAATAACACAAAACCTTTTCATTGCAGCCATCACCGCCGCGACCTTCTGCCAATTGAACGGATGATTCCCATTTTCCGGGAAAAGCCGGTTCAATCCATCCCTTAATGCAGATAGATCTATATTGTCGATATCCTGATGGATGCGTGCCATGATGGCCGTCGAAAGTCTCTGTTCATAATCCCAATACCGATAGAGATAAAGGCGGTTCTTGTTATCGAGTATCAAAGGCCGAACATCTCCGGGTATTCCCACGGTGCGGCTTTGTTTTAAGGTTTCGATCCACTGGGAAAGTTCGGGAGGTTTAATTTCGTTTTTTGCATTTTGTCCGAAAACGATTGTCTTTTGAGCGACGGCGGTAAGGTCGAGACAGCCGTCGCCATTGCCGGTTGAACGGCTGACAAGCGCGGCCGCAAGATAAATATCCGGATCTGGGAGTTTTTCGAAACTCGCGATAAATTTGGCGAAATGAAGATCGATATCGGATAAATATCCTGATTGATATAATTGGGTTATATTATCTTTCATCATGTATTGAATTAAGATTGTTAGGTTCGTTTTGATCGTTGAAAACGTTTGAATCGTTAGCTTTGTTTGATTGGTTTTATAGGTTTGAACTGAGATTCCCTTCTATCCCAATAAACTTAGTAAACCAATCTATCCAATCAACCATTTCCCCAGGACGTCGACGAGGTTCTTATCCGGACGGTCTTTGTAAATACCGTATTCCGAGCCTTTTCCGATATCTACCCCTCTTAAAAAAATGTAAAAAACACCACCGAAATGTTTCTCATAAGAAAATCCGGGGATTCGCTGTTGAAGATGCTGAACGAACGCAAGGACGTATAAGTGATATTGCAAGATGTAAAAATCCTTTTTCATGGTCGCAGTCAATGCATCCTTTGCATAATCCTCAATCTGTTTTCCTAAAAAATTTGATTTCCAGTCCACCAGCCAAAACCGATCCTGGTCATAGAAAACCATATCGATGTACCCTTTCATAAACCCTTTGATAACAGAGAAACCGAGTTTCCCGAGCCGGTCCGGAAAATCTTCCAAAAGATCGATACCGCCATAATCCGCAAATATCTTTTTAAGTCCCGAAGGAGACAACGCTTTTAACGGGAAATAGAATTCCATCTCATTGATTCTGTTTCCGGATTGAATCGAAGAAAGCGTTAGCGTGGTGTTTTCGATGCCTATCGGTATTGAAAGCACATGATTGATCATGGAACAGACCGGTTCTTGCCATTTGGCCTCAAATCCATATGCACGAAGCTTGTCCAATACCAATACGCGTTTTTGTTCAGGGCTGTCATCGGTAAAATCAAGGTGTTCGAAGATATCGTGAAAAAATATGCCGGCCCGGGTTCCTTTTGGAAAGGAAAAGATGTCCGCATGATCATTTAAATTCACATCATTTTCCGCTGGGGATGCATATAAATCCTGGATGGGATCTCGATCCGAAATTTCTTCATCCGCAGGCCTGCGAGAGATGAGGTGTGAAAAACTGGAGATTTTCCAGGTGGTATCAATTTCTCCTGCAAACCGTCTGTAAGATAAGGATTCCTTTTGATCTTCCTTTGCCGGATAATGTCCGGTATCGTCGATCGGTAAAGGAAGGATCTGTATGTCTTTTTTGGATCTTTTTTCAATCTGTTTTAAGTCTTCAAAAAAATCCGCGCTTTTTTTTTCTGAAACCCTCGTTTTTAAAGATAAAACCGGATTTTCTTTTTCAATAATGCTGTCGAACGCTTCTCGATGGTGCAAAAGATAAGCCAAAGCAGACGTTTCAGCGGTATTGAACCGCCCCCAGACAAGGTAGCATCTCTTGACGGCTCTGGTGAGCGCGACATAAAGCAGTCTCAAGTTTTCAGATAATTGCTCGTTTTGGGCGAAAACCAAGTGTCGGTCGAAGGTATTCGACCCTATGTCGAGGGTCGGCGTTTCGGTATCGTCAATGTCATGAAACAGAATTTCGCGGTCTTTGATCAAGGCCCCGTCCCAGACAAATGGACAAAACACGATGGGAAACTCAAGGCCTTTGCTTTTGTGAATGGTAATAATTTTTACGGCCAAGTTATCGCTTTCAAGGCGAAGCTGATGCGTTTCGGATAAAAGTTCATCGGTATTTCTTTGGACCGTCAGCCACTTCATCAGTCCGGTCATCCCAAGTTTTTTATCATAAGATTCCCGGTGAAGAATTTCTGTCAGATGGAGGATGTTGGTTAGTCTTCTTTCACCGTCCGGAAATTTTACAAGCCGTTCCATGACTTTTTCCCCGGACAAAAGCATCCGAAACATACGGATAAAACCGTACTGTGTCCATAACCCGAAATATTTTCTGAATCTATCCCGTTTTTCTTCCAACGCTAAAGATGTGTTGCCGGCTGAATCGATCTCAATACCCGATACGCCGATGATGTCGGTCGCAAGGGCTGCACGATAAAGTCTTTCGTTTCCGGGTTCGGCGACCGCCAAAAGAACCCTTTCCATTTCCATGGCTTCACGGGTGTGAAAAATGTTTCCCGTATTATGGAGAACCGATGGAATTTTATTTAATGAGAGCGCATTTTTAATGAGTTGTGCCTGCCGGTTCGTTCGCACCAGAACGGCGATATCGCTCGCGGCCACGCCATCCCTTCGGATGACCGGCGGGCCAGTGGAAACGGTATTTTTGTCCGGAGAGACAAGGCAAGCTATTTCATTGGCAACAGCCTTTGCGATGAGCTGAACAGACTCGGTTTTACTCAGCGGTTTCGAGGTGTCTTCGTTTTCTTTTTTCCCCAAATACCACAGGATAAACGCCGGTGAAAATTGGGGGTCCCTTGAATCCGTTTTTTTCCCGGAGATACCCGCTTCAAATCTGATCCGATCAAATACAAACGGCGATCTTGTGTTTGAAAATAGCGTGTTTACTGCGGTGATCAGACCGGGATCCGATCGCCAGTTTTTGATTAGCGTAAATTTGGCATCCGCATCTTGAGCAGCCTTCATGTATGAAAAAATATCCGCTCCCCGGAAACTGTATATAGACTGTTTTGGATCGCCGATCATAAATAAGATGTTTTTTTTTGAATGAAAGATGCGAGAGAAAATCGCATACTGCACAGCGTCTGTATCCTGAAATTCATCCACAAGACCGGCACGGTATTTGTTTTGGATGGTTTTAGCCAGCCTATGTCCTTTTTCGCCTTCAAGAGCGTCTTTTACTTTTGTCAAAAGATCGTCATAGAACAAAATATTGCGCTGTCTTTTAGCAGCCGAAAGTTGTTTGCCGGAAAACTTGAAAAACCGTGTTTTAAGATACAGCATATAGGTTTCCATCTCGGCCGTTAAGGCGGCTTCCCGGTCAAAAAGCGCATCACAGATATCAAATATTTCATGTGAAGGAGGAGGATGATTTTTGCGCGTTGCGGCTTTTATTTTTGTGGCCGTCATTTTTTCAAAATCTTTAAACAGCGGAAAACCAACGGATTTTTCATCAACGAACCGGTCCATGGCCCCACCCAGTGTACCAATAACAAAATCTCTTCTCGAAACCCCTTTTTCATTGATTTCTGTCTTCGGACTGCCGTAAATCCTTCCGTTAAGCGATGGATCTTTTAACAACTGCATCACGTGCAGCCGCGAACCCGGCCATAAATTTTTCACGTTTTCAAACAATGCCCTGAATCTGTCGAGGCTTTCCAGATCAGGCTTTTCAAGTTCGGGAATAATTTTTATATTTGTTGAGCGCTTCAGCGCCGATAGTTTCAAAAAATATTCCGGCCCGGATATGTTTTTCAGGATGTAGCTGACACATTCCATAGGCAGTTTGTAAACATATTTTCTCCAAAAATCTTCGACAATTTCTTTCTTGATATCCGTCGGATCGGCGACAAGCTCCGTATCGAACAGACTTTGTGTTTCAAACGCATTCTCATGAAGAATTCTCCGGCAAAAACCGTGTATCGTAAATATAGCGGCTTCGTCAAAATTAACCAATGCATCTTGAATCGATTGGATCGCCAAGGCCCTGTCACCATTTTTTTTAATGAGCGCATCAATGAGGACATCATGGCTCGATCCTTTTAAAAAAGCTGATTTCGCTTCGGAAAGCTTATTCCGGATTCTTTCCTTCAGCTCTTCGGTGGCGGCTTTGGTAAACGTGACCACCAGTATCTGATTTACCGTGAAATGTTTTTCGAGAATTAGTCTCAAAAAAAGCCCGGTGATGGTATGCGTCTTGCCGGTACCGGCGCTTGCCTCGATAAGATTGGTTCCTTCTAGGGGGGTGTTGATGGGATCAAACAGTTTCATTAAAAATCATAGACCCCTGTATAATTCTCCGGCGTGAGTCTCTTTAATTCGTCCTTGACGGACGGGGCAACATCCAGTTTTTCTATAAATTCCGAAAGGGTCTTTTGGTCAACGCGCGAATGGGTTCGCGTCAATCCTTTTAAGGCTTCATAGGGTTCCGGATACCCTTCCCTTCGCAAAATCGTTTGAATCCCTTCGGTGATGATCGCCCAATTTTTCTGCAGGTCGTCCTGAATGGCTTTTGGATTTAAAACCAATTTATCCAGTCCTTTTAACAATGATTTAAAAGCAATCACCGTATGGGCCATTGGCACGCCGATATTCCGGAGCACCGTGGAGTCTGTCAAGTCTCTTTGCAGCCTTGAAATCGGAAGTTTTGATGACAGATGCCTTAAAACAGCATTCGCCATACCCAGGTTGCCTTCGGAGTTTTCAAAATCGATAGGGTTGACCTTGTGAGGCATCGTGGAAGATCCCACCTCGCCTTTTTTGATTTTTTGTTTAAAATACTCCATGGAAATATACGACCAGATGTCTCGATCCAAATCAATAAGGATGGTGTTGATTCGATGAAGGTTGTCACAAAATGCAGCCAGATGATCATAATGCTCGATTTGGGTCGTCACCTTTGAGCGCTCAAGGCCGAGCACTTCGTTTACAAAATAATTCCCGAATCCAATCCAGTCGATGTTTGGATAGGCGGCATAATGGGCATTGAAATTACCTGTTGCCCCGCCGAATTTTGCGGAAAACGGAATGGTTGTTATCAGGGCTTTTTGCTTGATCAAACGTTCGATAAATACATAAATTTCTTTGCCCATGCCGGTGGGCGAGGCCGGCTGTCCGTGGGTACGCGCCAGCATGGGAACATGTTTCCAAAGCTTTGCTTTTTCGCTTAGCGCCGCGACAACCTGATCCAGAAGCGGCTCCAAAACATCGTTCCAGGCATCTTTCAGTGAACAGGGGACCGCGGTATTATTAATATCCTGAGATGTTAATCCAAAATGAATAAATTCTTTATAGTGATGCAATCCCAGCTTTTCGAATTGTTGCTTGATAAAATACTCGACCGCCTTGACGTCATGGTTGGTAATCTTCTCGATATCTTTGACTTTTTGAGCATCTTCATGGGAAAAGCTCTGATAAATACGTCCCATGGGTTCAAACAGTTGTTTGTCGATATCCTTAAGCTGAGGCAGGGGCAGGTTGCATAGCGCGATAAAATATTCTATTTCGATCCGAACCCGGTATTTTATCAAGGCCGCTTCTGAAAAATATTCGGCCAGTTTTTCGACCGCTTTTCGATAACGACCGTCCACAGGAGAAATTGCACTTAAAGTTGAAAGCGTCATCATGGTATATTCCTATCCGGCAACACGATTGTTCATAAACGATCTTATTGACGAACACAACTTGGGGTTTCTTCCCAATTGGCCTCCGGCACGTCTTTTTTTTTAAGAAATGTAGGATAATGCGCCGGCTTTGTCAAGCAAATGATCATTCAACATTCTGTAATTTCAACAATTAAATATGTTATGGTTCATTTCTTCATGCGGCGGGCTTGATAACCTCCAGGGAGAGATCGGTGTTAACGGTTTCCCCCGAAGTCTTTTTCACCGGTCCGGGACTTCCGGCAATCACCCGGGTGTCATCCAAGTTACCGGCTGTTTTCACCTGATTCACGACTTCTTTCGTGCGCATCCGGGCGAGATCCATGAGGTCGTTATCGGTAAGCGGCTCGAGTTTGACCAGTTCTTTGAACATTGCCTGGTAAAAGGCGGTATCCGAACTCTTCCAGCCGACCATCGCCATGGCGAAATTCATAGGCTTGGCTTTTTTACCTGTTTCTTTTTCATACCGAGTCACAAACTTGGAGACGGCATCGTCTCCACTGCGTTTTTTCAACATTTTTTCCAGAGCGCCCTGTATCTTAGCCGTGTCAAAAGAAAGCGGCCCTGGTTCTTCGCCGGGCGCGAGCTTCAGACCGGTCTGCAGGGCAAGCGCACGCTGTACACGCGCCGTGCGCAACGCCTGACCATCCGATTCAGGGTTGTAACGACCGGCCACCACCAGCTTCAGTTGGGGCCGTTTTTTGAGGGCTTCCGAAATTTTCTTGATCTTTTCCATCTCCGGCGGCAGCAGACGGGCGCTGCCCGGATCGAAAGCGATGGCCGCCAGTTGCTCTCCTTGACCGCCGAAAAGATGACCCAGCGCTCGGAAGGGTGCGGTCACAATTTTTGTGATCAGGTTGACAATCGCTTTCCAAATCACACGCCCATATCCGAATTTCGGGTCGTCCACATTGCCGCGTACCGGTACCGCAACATCGATTTTACCTTCTGCGTCCGTAAGCAGTGCAATGGCCAGATCCAGCGGCAGGTGGATCGCATCGGGTGCGTCGACGCGTTCACCGAGGGTGAACTTGTCCAACACGACGTTGTTGTTTCCAAGCAGTTCGCTGTTCTGAATTTTGTATTCCAGGTTCAGGTCGAGTGTACCGGATGAGATTTTACGCCCCGCAAACGTGGCGCTGTATGGGCTGAAGGGTTTCATTCGAACGTTGCGGAACAATACAGTGATATCGGTGAACATCTTGGGTGAAAACGGGCTCATCCGGCCTTTCACGCTGCTGAACCCATATTCGTCGACCTTTCCCTGGAACTGGATGGATGCAAGTTTCGAAGCATTTGATGAAATGCCGGTGATCCCTCCGTTAAAGTCGGTCACGTGGGTGGCAAAAGGCAATACGAGACTGAGATCGGCAAAATCAACAGCGCCGTTATCCACGCGAACTCGCTCGATGTTGATCGGAAAGAGTTCCTCGTGGTCTTTGGGCTTCGCAGGCAGGGTTTTTTCCGGAAGCGGTTTGGTCTCTGCGCGGACGGTACCCGTTCCCTTGAGCACCTTGGCCAGATTGATGCTGCGATCCTTAAATATCACTATCTTGGCCCCGGGTTCCAGCAGCTTTAATTCCTCGATCCCCAGCCGCTTGGGTGAAAGCGCGAATGTGATGCCATCAGCGGACATCGCCTTCCATTCGAGGAACCGTTCTCCGGTGTCGGCCTCATTGAGCTTAAGTTTGTCCAAACCCAAGGACCCGTTCGCCTGCAACTGCGGACCGGACTTTTCGGAATGATAATTCACATGGGTAGATGCTGAGACATTGCCCGACTCGAGGGTGAGAAACGTGAAGCGGGTCACGGCCGGATGCAGCGGTTTGAGGTTTATTCTGTTTATTTTTGCACGTGCATCGACACGGTCTCCGGTCTGGCTGACCTGACCGCGCACACTGGCGTCGCCGCCTTGTACCACCCTTATCACGGCACTAAAATCAACGGGCGTTTTTTTATCGTTGGTGAGATTTTTCATTGATACGCGGATATCCTTCAAATCGTAAACGACGTCCGGATCAAACGTTCGGTCTTTTAATGCCATCTTGAAGCCGTTTAACTCGAAGTCATTAAGCCTAAACGACCAGGGGTGCTCCTGGTCTCGTGCCGTTGTATGGGTCTCGGTAATTTCGGCCTTTTTTGTACTTCGATGGACGGGAGCCAGCAAATCGATAAGCCGAATGCGACCGTTTTTGCCGCGAACGATGCTGGTGCTGCCGCCGAAGGCCTTCATGCTTTTGAGAGTAATGGTGTGGGCACCCACGTCGATGCCGCCGTCTTCCAATGCGAGCTTGTCTAAGGCAAACAAGGGAATGTGGGGCCCTGCCTCTGAAAGCGCGACATGATTCAATGTTGCCGTTAAATCGTTTACATTGGCTTGAACCGGACCGTGACCGATTTCCGCGGACGCGTTCAAATAAATATTGAGGGCGTCAACGGTCATCTCCAAAGGATTCTGGCGACTTCGATCCAAGTAATCCACCGCAAGGTTTTCAATTTTGACGGCTGGTGTCCGCAAGCGCCAGGATGGACGATCAGGGGTTGAGGCCGCTGGAATTTCTGGTGCTGTATTTGTAGATTGCGAATGCGCGATGAGTTGCTGCCAGTTCAACACCCCCTTTTCATCCATTGTCGCCGTAATTTTGCCGTTTCGTACGGCGATTCGCGGTACCGTGATCTCGTGTTTTTGAAGGTCGAAACTCATTTTTCGGGCTTCGATGGCTTCCAAAGCCAGCATCGGTATGCGCTTGCCTTTTTCGGTGAGAGAAAGTTTTTTTAACGCCAAATTCGCGTCCTGCAGCACAAAGAGCGGAACATGCTTTTGATAGCTGAATTGATAGCGAGTGCTGAAGTCCGCCTCGCCTTCCGGACTTTTAAGATGCACCTTGTCCTGTGCGAAGTTCCACGCCGTGGCCAGCTTGAAGCCGGTGATGCTCAGCTCGCCCTGGGATTGAAGCGGATTCAAGAATACGTCACCACGCCAGCCGACCAATCCGCCGCCGGGCAGTTTGGCGCTGATGGTGTAAGGGCCTTTGCGCTCCGGAAGAGTTGATATATCTTGGAACTCGAGATTAATCGGCGTAAAGGTCGCAGTGGCGGGCGTCGGAACGCTGCGATCGCTGAAAGTGAAGCTTCCATCAACGATTTTAGCGTGTTGCAGTAACAGTCGCACGGGCTGACGGTCTTTCTTTGAGGATTTATCGGACTTTGGAAAACTGTCTGCCAGATCTGCGATATTGAGACGATCATTGGGCTGAATCTCCATGTATAAGGACGGTCGTTCGATACGAATGTCGGCAAATGTCCAGGCCCAGCGGAAAAGGCTTGAGAGTTCGAAGTCCACAAACAGCCGGCCGAAACCGATAATGGGCCGATCATCCGCCTCTCGGAGTTCAAAGTCCTTTGCTTCAAAGGTAAACAGGAAAGGATTGATGCGGACATCGGCAATCGAAACCTTTCGCTTGAGTTTTTCCACGGCGTAGCTTTTCACATAGCGTTGAACCAGCCATGGGGCCAATAAAAAACCAAATAAAGTATACAGGACGACTGCCGCAACTCCGGCCAGCAGCCAGCGGTTAAGAACTAACCGTCGCCAGCGAGGGCGGGGTTCTTTGGGATCACTTGAGTCTGTGGTTTGGTCACCCATGGCTTTATTCTCCTGCTTCGCATCGTAAATGACGGAGTGTTTCACCTAAACAAGGCGTTTCAAAGGGTCTTGGTTGGGTTTCTCAAGAAGAATCTAACGACACGGACTGAATTTCAAACTATCACAATTAACAAAATGATTACAAATATAAAAAGGAACCATTATTCCATTATTCCATCATTCCATTGTTCCGGTATCTTTTGATCAGAAGTCGCCCACAAAAGAATTCTTAAGAATTCGGCAACCAAAAACAAAATTTGTTTGACAAAAAAACAATAAACTTGATAAACATATAATTTCTTATCAATCATTTAACCATTTGAAAATACACTTTTTAATATCAATTTATTCGCAACATCAGCATACAGGAAAGGAGAACAACCATGTCGGAAATGAAAATCAGTTACAGCGGTAATTACCCTTCTGTTGAAATCAATTTTTTATTGAATGAGCACAGCGAAAATTACAGTATTCAGTTGCCGATGTCGAAAATGTGGTACAAAGACATCATTTATGAAATAGAAAAAGTTGCCGAAGAGGAAAAAAAGAAGGCGGAAAAATATTTGCATGAAGACAACCGAGAAATGATGACGCACTGCTTCGACATCTATGCGAAGCTCATCGAGATCGGCAAAGAGCTTCGAAAAGATTTGGAAATGGATTCCGAAGGTGTCAGATTTAATGAAATGTCCGGCGGTTTATAGCCGAGCCCGACGAATAAAAGCAGATGACGGACGACGGATGACAGACAACAGAAGATGGACGACCGCCCTCCAAAGGCGGGTAAACTTCGATAGGACGATGGACGATAAAATGCAAAAACTTTAGAGTCCTTGTCTGTCGTCTGTCCTCCGTCGTCCATAGTTCTTTGCCTCCAACCTCAAGGGAACGAAGTTCCCGGTCCTTCAGCGGCTGCAGGTCTTGTCTATTTTCTATTTCCTAATTTCCGACCTTCGATCTCCGGTCTCCTGCCCTCTGCTCTATGCTTCGGACCTCCATCGGTTCCACCCGCGTCACGGACAGGGACACGGCGTCAAAATCCACTTCCACCTTTCCATGGAGGACAAAGGGTCGGCTTCGATCCAGAACAGCACAGAAACGGCGGTAGGCTTTGGGGAAAAAGACGGTTTCAATCAACCCGGTATCGTCTTCAAAGGTCAAAAATTCCATGGG
>Ga0210077_1000164_pt1 | contig 31184 bp, 10 predicted proteins | sample RushMan_CattailN_5_FD_185556 | JGI IMG/M metagenome (GOLD analysis project Ga0210077, IMG submission 185556) | Wetland microbial communities from San Francisco Bay, California, USA, that impact long-term carbon sequestration -... | ecosystem: Environmental > Aquatic > Marine > Wetlands ... | reverse complement strand
TCGTCGATGGTCACCGAGCCGTCGTGGTTGCGGTCGCCGAGGATGTCGAGCTGGTCGTGCAGCAGGTGGAACAGCTGCTGCGAGATGTAGTTCTGGTCGGGCGAGGCGGCGGTCTCGACGGCGTTGCGCAGGCCGTCGATGAAGTCCTTGCGGAAGTCGCCGATGACGTTCGCCGCGTCGGAGAGCTGGTCGCCGATCAGCGGCAGCGTCAGGCCGCCGATCTGGCCGCTGAAGGTATCCTGCAGCAGCCCGAGGAAGCCGTCGAGCCCGTCGATGATCAGCAGCAGGTTCTGCAGCGGACTGAACTGGCTGAAGTCGAGCGAGAAGATCTCGTCCGGCACGTTGACGAAATCAGTGCCGCTCGGGCCGACGTTGCCGTGCACCTCGAGCCCGTCCGCGGGCGAGAGCGTGAGCGTGCCGCCGAAGCTGATGTCGCCGCGGTAGACCGACTCGGTCGGGAAGTACACCGGCAGCGCGCCGCTGATCGAGCCCGACAGGCTCGCATCGATGCTGGTGTCGAGGCTGCCGACCAGCGTGGTGAGCAGGATCCGGCGCTCGCCGCTGCTGCCGGTCAGCACCGCGTCGTCGATGCCTAGGTTGAAGGCGACGTCGGCGCTGGCGTGCCCGCCCACGATGCGCGCGCCGATCGGGCCGAGCGCGGCGGTGAAGGCGATGTCCTCGGCCGAGAGCTGGAGCGCCACGTTGTCGCCGGGGTCGCCCAGCCCGCCGCGGATGCCGGTGTCGCCGAACACCCAGACCTGCGACGGGTCGGTCAGGTCGATGCCCAGGTCGAGGGTCATCGCCAGCTTGCCTTCGGCGCGCAGGTTGGCGGCCCCCGAGAGGTCGATCGGCCCGGTCTCCACCGGCAGCGTGAGGTCGATCGGCAGCGAGGAGGAGAATTCGGGCGAGAAGTTGATTCCGATGCGCAGGATGTGGGCCGTGCCGTCGTTCACCAGATCGAGGCTCAGCAGGGTGCTGTCTTCGGGCAGGCCGAAAGCCTCCTTGAGCTTCGCCTCGAGGACCTGCACCGTGCCGGCCGGGTTCGACTGCACCTGATCGAGCGCGGCCGAGAACTCGTCGGCGAACGACAGCAGGTCGTTTACGCTGACGTTGATCAGCGGGATCGGCTCGTTGAGGAAGCCGAACTGCTCGAACTGGCCGAGGAAGTCGGCGAGCGCGCGCAGCGCGGTGACGATGTCGCCAAAGCCGACGTTGTCGAAGTTCGCGAGCTGGTCGAAGCCCTCGGTGGTGATCGTGTAGTAGTTGCTGGCGTGGTCCGGGTCGGTGATCAGCCCGTTCAGATCCGTCACCGCGATGTGCAGCATCGGATGCGCGCCGGTGCCGATCGCCGGGAACGCCGGCGTGAGGCTCACCTCGAGGTCGAACTGCGCGTCGCCGCCGATCGTCGGGCCGTCGAGGAAGCTGCCCAGCTCGTCGACGTGGTCGACCAGATCCTTGAGCGTGATCTTGGCGTCGGGATCGAAGCTCGGGTCCTCGGGGCGCTTGAGGCCGACGTCCACCGTGCCGGTGAGGTGCCCGCCGCCGCTCGCCTCGATGCCGACGAAGCCGAAGCGCGCCGTGGCGTTGAGCCCGTCCTCGGTGCTGCCGTCACCGTCGGTGTCCGCGACGTTGCCGTTCTCGTCGAGCTGCGGAGTCGAGACCGAGAGCGTCGCCGCGGCGTGCGCGTTGCGCACGAACAGGCGCTCGAGCGGGTCCACTCCGCCGAGCTGCCCGCCGGTCAGCTCGTCCGGCGGGATCGGCGCGCTCGGGTCGTCGCTCGGCGTCACCTCGCCGTAGATGCCGAGGTCGCTCGCGGCGGTGTTCGGGCCGTACAGCAGCTCGCTGGTATTGCCGTTGTGGTTGATGTCCCGCGTGTCGACCGTCGCCTTGGTGCCCGGCGCGTTGACGATCCTGAAGTGCGCGCTGCCGCTGGTGTGGTCGGTCAGCTTGAGCCGCGTGTCGTTGTCGCTGTATTCGACCGTGACCTGGTTCGAGGTCTGGGTCTCGATCGCGCTCACGACGTCGCCGAGCGTGCTCGCACCGTCGAGCACGATGCCGTGCTCGGTGCCGTCGCGCGTCGTGATCAGCAGGTCGTCCGACGAGCCGCTGGCCGAGGTCGCGAGCCCCAGCTCGTTCACCGCGACGCTGCCGCCGACCGCGGAGACGGCGAAGCCGCTCGCCGCCGGGTTGAGCGTCGAGAAGATCAGGCCCATGCCGAAGGAGCTGACCTTGATCTCGTCGGCGAAGCCCGCGTCGTTCAGCGCGCGCTGCACGTCGGCGACCACGTCGAGGATGTTGCGGTTGGCGTCGGTGTCCGACTTGTGCACGACGACGGCGGTCGGGCTGCCGCCGTTGACCGTGCTCAGGCTGACCTGGAACACCGCGTCGTCGGTCAGGCGCCCGACGTATCCCGCGACGTCGGCCGAGGCCTTGATCTTGAGCGTGTCGCCGTCGTCCGCGTCCGGCGACGCCGTGGTCCCCGAACGGAAGCCCATCTGAGTGATCGCCGGGTTGCCGTTGGCGATATCGAGCGAGATCGACGTCGTGCCGCCCTCTGCCACCAGCGCCATCTTGTTGCTGCCGGCGATGCGCTCGGCGCTCACCTGGCCGGTCAGCCCTGCAGCGCCCAGCGCCGCGTTCAGATCCGCGACCAGGTCGTCGACCGTGGTGTTGGCATCGGTGTCGGATTTGGCGAGCGTCACTTCCACCGCGTCGGCGCCGTTCACCGAGACGTCGAGCACGGCGTCGGCCGAGAGCTGGCCGTAGACCGTACGCACGTCGTTCGGCGCCGCGACCGTTTGCAGGGTGCTGAATTCGATGCCGCTCTTGAGCGTCGACAGGTCGGTCGCGTCCGACAGCGCGACCGCGCCCTCGTTGCCGAGATAAACGCCCAACGTGAGCGTGAGGCCGCCGCCCGCCGAGAGGCGGATGGTGCTGTCGCTCGAGAACGAGGCGATCGGCGCGAGGTCGAGCAGGTCGAAATTGACCGGCAGGTCGACCGAGCCCAGGTTGTCGCTGCTCGCCGGATCGCCGAGCGCGAGATCGAGGGTCAGCTCGTCGCTGGCCGCATCGTACTGGACGATGTCGGAGCCGACGATGTGCACCAGCTGCTGCGCCATGCCCTGCACGGTGGTGAAGGTCGGGCGGTTGTTGGCGTCGAGGAGCTTCCTCTTGTCGTTGCCCAGGCCGGTATTCGAGCTGGTCGCCGCCGCGGTGATCGACACCGCCACCGCGGCCGCGCCGTTGATGCTGATCTGAAGCGTCACGTCGCCCGGAAGCACGCCGTCGGACGGCGCCGTGCTGGTGCCGTCGAGCTCGAGCCGGCCGAGAGTGGCGGCGGCCGGGCGCGCCGCGGCGAAGCCGAGGCCGTCGCCGGACACGGTGAACGCGTTGACGCCGGCGCCGATGGCGAACAGGCTGACGTAGCCGTCGTCGGTCGCCTCGGCCGCGATCTTGTCGCCCAGCCCGGCGCTGTTGAGCGCGGCGTTGATATCGGCGATCAGCCGGTCGCTGCCGTCGACGCCGTCGCCGCCGTCGTCGAACAAAAGGGTGCTGCGGAACAGGTCGGCGAACTTGAGCACCTGGTCGAGCGCGTCGCCGACCAGCGGGATGTCGGTGCCGGCGAAGTTGTTGCGCAAGTCGTCGAGCCAGCCGGTGACCTGCCCGAGGAGGCCGACGAAGGTGCCGGCGTCCATATGAGTGAAGTCCTGCAGTTGCAGCAGGTTCGGCGGCAGCTGCACATTGATCGTCGACGGGTCAGAGATGTCGCCCCAGTCGAGCGTCAGCGTGGTATCGGTGGACGGCGTAATGCCCAGGAACGGGATGCTGAGCGGCAGCGAGATCGTCGCCGTCCCCGTCACGCCCGCCTCGACGAAAGTGCCGAGGTCGCCCAGGCCGTCGAGCAGCTCCTGGATGGTGATATAGCCGTCGGAGGCGTTGGGGTCGTTGAGCGACAGCGACAGCGTCGCCGTGGCGCTCAGGCTGCCGTCCACTACCTCGACCGACACGAAGCCGAAGCGGGCCGAGGCGTCGACGTTGCTCGCTTCGGCTTGCAGCGTGGCGGATGCGGAGGCGTCCTTGATGAAGAACCACTGCAGCGGGTCGCCGCTGGCGAGGGAGTCGAGGTCGATGCCCGCCGTGAGCGCCAGGTCGAAGGTGCCCGACACCGTCGCGTCACTGGTGACGCTGAGGTCGGCAAGCCCCTCGGCGAGGTCGAAACCGAGGTCGATCGAGTCGGACGTGGAGATGGTCTTCGACAGGTCGAGCTGCCAGGTCAGCTCGCCGGTCGCGCCGTCGAAGCTCAGCCCGAGCGCGCCGGGGTCGATGCCGAGGGAATCGGCGAGCCGACTGATCATGTCCTGCAGCGAGCCGAAGCTCGCCTCGCCGCTCACGCCGGCGGTGAGCGGGTCGATGATCTTCTCGCTGATGAAGTTGGCGGCGTCGGCGAGCCCGCTCAGGGTTCCCTGCAGCAGCGGGATGTCGACCCCGTTCAGCGCCACCGAAAGCTGCCCGAGCTGCGAGACCTGGTCGAGCACCGACTGCACGTCTACGCTCAGGAAGTCTATGAGGTCCTGGCCGAGGCCGGCGGTGGCCGCGACCGAGACGCTCGTCGGCTGCGTCACGTCGGCCCAGGTGAGGTCGATCTGCGCGTTGCCGAGGTCGATTGCGTCGATGCCGGGGAGGATAGCCGAAGCGTGCGCCTCCAGGCCGAGCACTACGTCGTCGACGCTCGGGTTGCCGGTGACCGAGACGTCGACCTTGTTGCCGAGCGAGAAGCCGAGGTCGCTCAGGCGCAGCTCGCCGTCGCCGCCCGGATCGACCAAGTCGACGTCCAGGCCGACGCTGTCGTCGACCGTGAGCGCGGTGGTCTGCGCTTCCACGTCGAGGAACCCGAAGCGCCCCGAGGCCTCGGCCTGGCCGTCGAGCTGCAGGTCGCGCACCTGCAGCTCGGGCGTACCGCCGGCGGTGTCGACGAAGAAGCCGTTGGCGTCGAAACCGAACACCAGGTTGAGCTCGACCGCGGCGTCGATGCCGATCAGCCCCTGCAGGTTGACGTGGCCGCCGAGCAGATCGAAGTCGAGGTCGAGGTCGGCCTGCCCGCCGAGGCGCTTGAGCACCTGGGCAGTGAAGCGCACCTCTCCGCCCACCGGGTCGCCGGTGAGGGTGTCGGTGAAGGTGACGTTGCCGTCGGTCGAGTCGAGGCCGTCGAGCGCGGCGCGCAACCCTTCATAGGTGCCGAGTGCCCCGGAGCCGATGTCGTCGAGGCTGAAGCCGCCGGCGCCGGTCTCGATCAGCCGCTGCAGCCCCTCGACGCCGTCGCCGCCGCCAGGCACCGCGTCGGGCTCGACGCCGCCCTCTATCGGGTCGCCGATCGGCAAGATCGGCGTCACCTCGGTGCCGGCGAGCGCGCGCGGCAGCGAGGCGCCGATCACCGCCATTTCGGTCTCGGCGCCCTGGCCCGGGTCGGAGATCAGGCCGAGCCAGCGGAAGAAGTCGCCGAAGGCGTCGCCCATGCTCTCCAGGACCGAAGCCTCGGGCAGGTTGTTGACGTAGTTCTCGACGCTCTCGTACTTGACGATCTCGTCGGCGTGCGAGGCGCGGTCGTGGATGGTGAGCACCGTCTGCGGGCCGACCGTGTCGGTGTCTACGCCGGTGACCTTGCCGCCGCTCAGCGTGAGGGTGTCGGTGCCCGACCCGCCGTCGAACACGATGCCGCCCGGCGCGGTGATCGCGCCACCGCTGCTGTCGACCTCGAGCGAATCGTCGCCGCCCATGCCCTGGACCTCGATGCGGTCGAAGGACGAGATCGGCAGCGAGAAGGTCGGCGACACCGGGCTGTTGACGAAGACATCGACCATCGCCGTGTTGGTCGGACTGCGCCGGATCAGAATCTCGTCGTTCGCGTCGGTGCCTTCGACGACGAGCACGCTCTCCTGGCCGACGATGGTGTTCAGATCGCTCGACACCAGGGTCCAGGCGCCCCGGCCCTGCGTGCCGGCGAGCAGCACGTCGTTTCCGCCGCCGAGGCCATTCCAGAAATCGATGTCGGCGACGATGGTGTTCGGCAGGCCGCGGCCGAATTCGGTCCACGCGACTCCCGGAGCCGGGTTGAGGGCGCGGTAAACGCCGAGCGGTGTGCCCACCAGAAGCGCCTCGTCGCCGCCGGCGGTCTTGACGATCTCGAGCGAGCGCAAGCCGGTCAGGCCCAGCCCGTCGGAGACGACGTGGATATCGTTCGCCGGGTCGGCGCCGTGGTTCGTGACCTTGTAGACCTTGTTGCCGTCCGTGAGGTAGGCGGTTTCCCAGTCCTCCGGATCGAGCACGATGTCGCTGATCTGCTTTGCGCCGTCGATCCGGAACGAGGTGAAGGTCGTCGGACTGGCGGCGTTGTGCACGCGCACGAACACCTGGTTGCCCTTGGCGGCGTAGATCACATCGTCCGTCGGGGTCGCGCCCTTGAATCCGCCGTAGGCGAGCGCGGTGTAGACATCGCCGAAGTGGTACGGCATTTGCTGGTTCGCGGCGGGCAGCCCCAGCGACGTCGCCCGGATGTTGCTGATCGTCTCGAGCCGGTCGCTCGACTCGTACAGGCTGTACGCCGCGATCAGCATCTTGGTGCTGTCGACAGCGTTGGCGACGTAGGGGATGGGATAGAACAGGCTCCGGTTGACGATCTCCTGGTCGAGCGCACCCAGTCCGGACATCACCCGCGCGCCCGCGCCGCTACGCAGCCCGACGGTGCCTTCGGGCACGATGAAGCCGGTGGTGCCGTTGCGGTAATCGAGCAGCGGGTTTCCGGCGGCGTTGAGGTAGACGTTCGGCGAGGGGTTGGTCGCCGCCGGCGTGATGTCGACGCCGTTGGCGTCGTAGAGCCGCGCGACGAAGGACGAGAAGTTGTTGCCGAGCGTGAAGCGCAGCGTCTGCTCGGGCTCGGGGTCGCCGTCGGTGTTGATCGGCACCGCCAGCTGTCCGCTGCCGTCGCCGAGGAAGGAACTGGCGGTGAACCCGGTCGGTGCCGGGTACGACGCAGTGATGATCGACCAGGCGAGGCGGCTCGCCTGATCGTCGGGAATGAAGTCCCCGTTCGCATCGAGCGGCATCGGCATCACCTGGTCGACGCGGATGCCGCCTGCGGCCGGCGCCGCGATCAGGCTGTCGTCGGCGATCAGCGTGATGACCGTCGCGGTGCGCGAGGCGATGGTGTACAGGCCGTCATTGGCCGCCGATCCGCTGACACGGATCTGCTGGCCGGCCTGGAAGCCGTCCGCGATCCAGCTTCCGGACGCGCGCGTGATGGTGTCCGGCGTGGCGTGCGCGAACGACAGGTTGATCGTGCCGTCGAAGTGCGCGAGCCGCTGCGCCGAGGAACCGTCGTCCTGCTCGCCGGCGAAGATGATGTTGCTCACCGGGTCGTAGGCTGCCGACAGCACCTCGCTGATGCGCAGATCGCCATTCAGCGAACTCCAGGTGCGTGCACCGGTGAGCGGCGTGGCGAGACGGAAGATGCCACCGTCGTCGACCTCGATGACCGCGTTGTTGGCGTCGAAGGCGAGCTCGCGCGAGTCGGCGTGCGGCGCGGTATTGTTGGCGCCGGCGAGCACGATCGAGCTCCAGGCCCAGTTGCCGCCGGAGAAGGTGCCGAGGAACAGGTTGCCGACGAACGGCGAGGGCCTATGAACGTCGCCGCCGAGGAAGAGGTTGTTGCCGGTGGCGTCGGCGAGCATCGAAAAATGGATGTCCGCCTGGCCGCCATTGTTGAGCGTCGGCAGCACCGACGCGGGCACGGGCGAGGCCAGACTGCCGACCAGGTTCCAGTTGCCGACGCTCGGCGTTGCGCGGAATACCGCGAACGCGGTGTGCGGCTTGCCGCGCAGCGTGCCAATGAGCGCTGCGAACACCTGGTTGTCGGCGTTGGCCTTGTTCTGCTGCACCGCCAGCATGATCCGGCCGGCGCCGGTCGCGCTCTCGCTCGCGTCGTCCGCCGTGCCCGAGCCGTCGTTGTCGGCACCGTCGCCGGCCACGCTGAGGCCGGTGTTGAAGGCGGTCCAGTTCTGGCCGTTGCTGCCGCTGCTCATCATCACGCCCTGGCCCTTCACGCCCGCGTAGAAGCGATCGAGGTTGCCGGGGTCGGCGACGAGGTCGGTTGCCTCGCCGTCGAGCACGCGCGTGAAGTTCTCGCCGCCGTCGGTGCTGCGGTAGATGCCGCCCTGGCGCAGCACCGTCGTGCCGTCATCGGCGAACTTGCTCGTTGCAGAGAGCAGCACCACCTGCTGGTCGCTCACCTTGTTGGCGGTGGGCACGATTGCCGTGATATCCAGCCCGGCGAGGGTCTGGGGCGAGAGCAGCGACCAGGTGGCGCCGCCGTCGCTCGACTTGTAGACGCCGACGTTGTAGCCCCCCTCGCTGCGGAAGCTGCTGAACTTTCCGGTGCCCGCGTAGATCACCAGCGAGTTGAGCGGCGTCGCGGCGGTGACCGCGTTGCCGGACGCATCGAGCGGGCTGATCGTGATGTCGCCGATCGACAGCGAGGGAAACTGGTCGGTCAGCGGAGTCCAGTTGCTGCCGCCGTCGGTGGTGCGCCAGATGCCGCCGTTGATCGAGCCGATGAAGGTCGTGTTGGCGTCGAACGGGTGCGGTGCGACGGCGGTGATCGACGCCGATACCGGGTTGTCGGGCGGCAGCTGCACCTGGCCGCCATTGATCGGACCCGGCCCTTGCTCGAGCCACGCGGGGATGCCGGTCTCGGTCATCACCGACTCGAAGCCGGTGAAGTGCTCGATGTTGCGAACCAGCACGTAATCGATGCCGTCGGTCAGCGCCGCCGAGCCGTCGGAGAACTTGATCGCCGACATGCCCACCGCGCGGCCCGAGACGTCGATGGTGTCGTCGCCGGCGCCGCCGTCTATGAACAGCGCAGTGTTGAAGAACAGCAGGTCGAAGTTGATCGTGTCGGCGCCGCCGCCGGCGTCGACGGTGAGCATCTGACTGGGCTGTGAGACGGTGTGGTTCTCGAACGTGCCCCCGCTGTTCACGGTGATCGGATCGGCCGGATCAAACCCGCCGTCTATCGTGATGACGTCGTCTCCGCCCGTGCCGCTCACGGTCTTGAACGGCGACACGCTGTTGTCGGTGACCGGCTCGAGGCCCGCGTAGCGGATCGGATTGCCGTCGAGGAACACCGTGCCCGAATCGGGACCGGTGGTCTCGAACTGCGCCCCACCGTAGCTGCCGCCGTCGATCACGAGGCTGTCGAAGCCGCCCGGCCCGCCGTCGAGGTAGCCGCTCAGACTCCCGCCCTGCTCGATGATGAAGGTGTCCTGGTTGTCGGCGCCGCCGAGCAGCGTGCCGATGCCGGAGAACGCGACGCCGTTCAGCGTGCCGGAGTCCGGGCCGGTGATGCGCCACTCGTTGTCGGTATTGCCGCTCGCCTGCAGCGCGCGGGTGCCGTCATCGAGGTCGATGATCCAGCTGCTCGCGGTGGGATCGGCGGGTGCCGCGGCGTCGAGCGTACTGGTGATCAGGACCGGGGTCGTGTCCTGCAGCAGCGGCGCGGATTCCTGCTGATCCTGCTTGCTGGCGAGCGAAGCGGCGAGCGCCTCGGCGAGCGAGGGCGACACGTCGGCCGACAGCAGCAGCCGCGGCTCGAGCGCCTCGAACAGAAACTTGCGGCGGAAGGGCGGTGAGGCGCGCGGGCGCGCGCGTGCGCGGGCGGCCTTCTTCTTGAAAGGATTTTCGAACGGCGCGTTCATCTGCCGCCCGACCCGCGCCGTTCGCTGCGCGCGGCAATGCTGACCAGCGACTCGCCCCTTACCACCTTGGCCCCCCCAAAGTGTCCACCGCGCAGCCCGTGTCCCGCTTCAGCCAGCCCCACCTTGCGCCCGAATTTGCAAGGGCATTCGTCACGAATTACTGACTCTGAAGTAAGGTGTTTAGACGTCAGATGTCAGTCAGTCAATGACTATTTCGCACCCTCCTGGGCCCAAACCCGCTGATTTTCTTCACGCCTTTCTTTCGAAAGCTAGCTTGCATCCATGAAAGCAATGGAAAATTTCAGCGCCTCCCGCATCAGAAAAAAAGCGCTTGTCAGGAATGTAACGTGACGCTGCGCGAGACGCGGTCGCGTCAGGAAACCGTGCCCGCCTGAAGGCGCAGGGGCGCAGTCCGCTCACCAGGGTGCTTAGGAAAGCAAGCTTCGCAAGGGACGACTGGCGCCCTCGACCGAGACTCACCAGATCCGTCAACGCTCGTAACCGCTTACTTTCACTCAGGCTCCTTGCACCGCCTGAGTTGCGGCGCGAATTACGTCCCTCAGTCTCCTGAATTTAAATGTGCAGTTCTTCACGCGCGGAAACGGGGATAATTTCACATTTCACCTCCCGTCGCGTCGTCCCGGATTTTCCCTAACGTACTGATTCCTAGAGGTTTGGCGTTGACTGCGGTGGTGTGTTAATTTTGGTCACAGGGCGGAGCGTGATTCTTGTCTCGATTGCGCTCTTCAGCACGCCGGCAGGGCATCGCCCCCTGCGCGGCGGTCAACCGGGCCGGCACGCGGCCAACAGCAATAACGGAGCGAATCACCGTGTTGACCGATCACGACGTCTATCTATTCCGGGAAGGCTCGCACGGGCGGCTGTACGACAAGCTCGGCTGCCACCTCGCCGCCGACGGCAGAAGCGCGCGCTTCGCGGTCTGGGCGCCGAACGCACGCTCGGTGTCGGTGATCGGCGAGTGGAACGGCTGGAACCCGAAGGCCGATGCGCTCGCGCCGCGCGCCGACGGCAGCGGCGTGTGGGAAGGCGCCGCCAGCGGCGTCGAACGCGGCCAGGCCTACAAGTACCGCATCCAGTCGAGCGTCGCCGACCACACGGTCGACAAGGCGGACCCGTTCGGCTTCTGGTCCGAGCACCCGCCGGCCACCGGCTCGCGCGTCTGGACGCTCGAATACGAATGGAACGACGCCGAGTGGATGAAGACGCGCGCGGCGAAGAACGGCCTCGAGTCGCCGATGTCGATCTACGAGCTGCACGCCGGCTCGTGGCGGCGCAAGGACGGCGAGTTCCTCTCCTGGCGCGAGCTCGCGCACGCCCTGGCCGAGTACGTGAACTGGATGGGCTTCACCCACGTCGAGCTGATGCCGGTCACCGAGCACCCGTTCTACGGCTCGTGGGGCTACCAGACCACCGGCTACTTCGCGCCCACCGCGCGCTACGGCACGCCGCAGGACTTCATGTATTTCGTCGACCACCTGCACCAGAACGGCATCGGCGTGCTGCTCGACTGGGTGCCGTCGCACTTCCCGACCGACGCGCACGGGCTGGCGTACTTCGACGGCACCCACCTGTACGAGCACGCCGACCCGCGCCAGGGCTTCCACCCCGAGTGGGGCTCGAGCATCTTCAACTACGGCAGGAACGAGGTGCGCGGCTTTCTCATGTCCTCGGGCCTGTTCTGGCTCGACAAGTACCACCTCGACGGGCTGCGCGTGGACGCGGTGGCCTCGATGCTCTACCTCGACTACGCGAGGAAGGAAGGCGAGTGGATCCCCAACCGCTACGGCGGCAGGGAGAATCTCGAGGCGATCGACTTCCTGCGCAAGATGAACGAGGCGGCCTACCGCGATCACCCGGACACCGTCACGATCGCGGAGGAATCGACCGCCTGGCCGATGGTCTCGCGGCCGGTCTACCTCGGCGGCCTCGGCTTCGGCATGAAGTGGAACATGGGCTGGATGCACGACAACCTGTCCTACATGAAGGAAGACCCGATCAACCGCAAGTACCACCACGGCAAGCTCACCTTCTCGCTCATCTACGCCTTCAACGAGAACTTCGTGCTGCCGCTCTCGCACGACGAGGTGGTGCACGGCAAGGGCTCGCTGATCGGCAAGATGCCGGGCGACGACTGGCAGAAGTTCGCCAACCTGCGCGCGCTGTACGGCTATATGTGGGCGCACCCGGGCAAGAAGATGCTCTTCATGGGCGGCGAGTTCGGCCAGCGCCGGGAGTGGACCCACGACGGCGAGCTCGAGTGGTGGGTCACCGAGCGTCCCGAGCACGCGGGCGTGCAGCGCTTCGTCAAGGACCTGAACCGCGTCTACCGCAGCGAGCCGGCCCTGTACGAGGTCGATTTCTCCTGGGAAGGCTTCGAGTGGATCGACGCGAGCGACGCGCAGTCGAGCGTGATCGCCTTCCTGCGCAAGGCGAAGCGCGACCCGGGCGCGACGCTGCTGGTCATCTGCAACTTCACTCCCCTGCCGCGCCCCAACTACCTGCTGGGCGTGCCGCACCCGGGATACTGGCGCGAGATCGTCAACAGCGACGCGCACGATTTCGGCGGCGCGGGCTGGGGCAACCTCGGCGGCGTCGATTCGGCGCCGATCGGCATGCACGGGCGCGATCACTCGATCAGCCTCACCCTGCCGCCCCTGTCCACCCTGGTCCTGAAGTGCGAGCCTCATGGCTGAGCCGAAGCGAATCCGCGCGGGGGAGGAAGGCCGCGTGCGCGCGGTCATCGACGCGCTGCTGCCCTGCGTCGACGGCGGGCGCTTCGCGGCCAAGCGCATCGCGGGCGAGCGCTTCGAGGTCGAGGCCCACTGCCTGACCGACGGTCACGACGTCCTGCGCGTGATGCTGCGCTGGCGCGCAGATGACGAGAAGGACTGGCGCGAGTCCGAGATGCGGCTGCTCAACAACGACCGCTACCTCGGCGGCTTCGTGCCGCCTTCGCCCGGGCGCTATCTCTATTCGGTCACCGCCTGGGTCGATCATTTCGAATCCTGGCGCCACGAGCTCGAGCGCCGGGTCGAGGCCGACGACATCCGCAGCGCGGCGCTCGCCGGCGCCGAGCTGATCGAGGCGGCCGCGGCGCGCGCCGCGGAGAACAGGGACATGAAGGCGCTGCTCGACTGGGCCGCCAAGCTGCGCGCCGGCGCGGCGAAGAAGTCCGGCGACGTGCGCGCGCTGCAGACGCTCGCGCTCGACGAGGCGCTCGCCGAAGTCGCGGCGCGCTACCCCGACCGCAGCCTCGCCGCGACCTATCCGCTCGAGCTGCCGCTGGTGACCGACCGCGAGCGGGCGCGCTACAGCACCTGGTACGAGCTGTTTCCCCGCTCGGCCTCGCCCGAGCCCGGCCGGCACGGCACCTTCAAGGACGTCGAGGCGCGGCTCGCGTATGTCGCCGAGCTCGGCTTCGACGTGCTCTACTTTCCGCCCATCCACCCGATCGGGCGCGACAGGCGCAAAGGCAAGAACAACAGCCTCACGCCGGAGCCGGACGACGTCGGCAGCCCGTGGGCGATCGGCGCCCGCGAAGGCGGCCACAAGGACATCCTGCCCGAGCTCGGCTCGCCCGAGGATTTCCGCCGCCTGGTGAAGAAGGCCGGCGAGTTCGGCATCGAGATCGCGCTCGACATCGCCTTCCAGTGCGCGCCGGACCATCCCTACGTGAAGGCACGACCGGAGTGGTTCCGCTTCCGTCCCGACGGCAGCGTGCAGTACGCCGAGAACCCGCCCAAGAAGTACCAGGACATCTATCCGTTCAATTTCGAGAGCGGGGACTGGCGCGGCCTGTGGGCCGAGCTGAAGAGCGTGCTCGACCACTGGATCGGCGAGGGGGTGAAGATCTTCCGCGTCGACAACCCGCACACCAAGGCCTTTGCGTTCTGGGAATGGGCGATCGGCGAGGTGAAGAAGAAGCATCCCGAGGTGATCTTTCTCGCCGAGGCGTTCACGCGGCCGAAGGTGATGCACCGGCTGGCCAAGCTCGGCTTCTCGCAGTCCTACACCTACTTCACCTGGCGCAACACCAAGTACGAGCTGACCGAGTACTTCACCGAGCTCGCCCAGGGGCCCGGGCGCGAGGTCTTCCGCCCCAACGCCTGGCCCAACACGCCCGACATCCTGAACGAGCACCTGCAGTTCGGCGGCCGCCCCGTGTTCATGGCGCGCCTGGTGCTCGCCGCCACGCTCGCCGCGAGCTACGGCATCTACGGTCCCGCCTACGAGCTGATGGAAGCGGCGCCGCGCGAGCCCGGCAGCGAGGAGTACCTGCACAGCGAGAAATACCAGCTCCGGTTCTGGGAGCTCGACCGCCCGGACAGCCTGCGCGGCTTCATTGCGCGCGTAAACCGCATCCGGCGCGAGAACCCGGCGCTGCACTGGGACTGGAGCCTGCGCTTCGTGCCGGTCGACAACGATCAGCTGATCGCCTACCTGAAGTCGAGCCCCGATGGCGACAACGTGGTGCTGACGGTGGTGAACCTCGACCCGCGCAACACCCAGTCCGGCTGGCTCGAGCTCGACGCCCACGCGCTCGGCATCGAGGCCGACAAGCAGTTCCAGATGCACGACCTGCTCTCCGGCCAGCGCTTCCTGTGGCAGGGCGGGCGCAACTACGTGCAGCTCGACCCCCACCGCTCGCCGGCGCACATCTTCCGCCTGCGCCGGCGCGTGCGCCACGAACAGGATTTCGACTATTTCCTCTGAGGCTGTCCGCACCATGAACGCGCCCGCGACTGCCAGCGCCGAGACCGCGACCCGCGAGGAATCCGCCGCGACCGGGCTCGACCCGCTCTGGTACAAGGACGCGGTCGTCTATCAGCTGCACATCAAGGCCTTCTTCGACTCCAACGGCGACGGCCTGGGCGACTTCAAGGGCCTCACCTCCAAGCTCGACTACGTCAAGGATCTCGGCGTCAATACGCTGTGGCTGCTGCCGTTCTACCCGTCGCCGCTCAAGGACGACGGCTACGACGTGGCCGACTACCACAACATCCATCCGCAGTACGGCACGCGCGCCGACTTCCGCCAGTTCGTGCGCGAGGCGCACCGGCGCGGCCTCAGGGTGATCACCGAGCTGGTGGTCAACCACACCTCGGACCAGCACCCCTGGTTCCAGGGGGCGCGCCGCGCGCCGCCCGGCTCCCCCAAGCGCAACTACTACGTCTGGAGCGACAACGACCGGAAGTACAGCGGTACGCGTATCATCTTCACCGACACCGAGGCCTCGAACTGGACCTGGGACCCGGTGGCAAAGGCGTTCTACTGGCACCGCTTCTTCAGCCACCAGCCCGACCTCAACTTCGACAACCCGCAGGTGATGAAGGCGGTGCTGCGCATCATGCGCTTCTGGCTCGACATGGGCGTGGACGGGTTCCGCCTCGACGCGATTCCCTACCTCATCGAGCGCGAGGGCACCTCGAACGAGAACCTGCCCGAGACGCACGCGGTGCTCAAGCACATCCGCGCCGAGCTGGACAAGAAATACACCGGCAAGCTTTTCCTCGCCGAGGCCAACCAGTGGCCCGAGGACGTGCGCGAGTACTTCGGCGAGGGCGACGAGTGCCACATGGCCTACCACTTCCCGCTGATGCCGCGCATCTACATGGCGATCGCGCAGGAAGACCGCCACCCCGTGGTCGAGATCATGCAGCAGACGCCGGAGATCCCGGACAACTGCCAGTGGGCCGTCTTCCTGCGCAACCACGACGAGCTCACGCTCGAGATGGTGACCAGCAAGGAGCGCGACTACATGTACCGCATGTACGCCGCGGACCCGCGCGCCAAGATCAATCTCGGCATCCGCCGGCGCCTCGCGCCGCTGATGGAGAACGACCAGGACCGCATCAAGCTGATGAACAGCATGCTGCTGTCGATGCCGGGCTCGCCGATCATCTATTACGGCGACGAGATCGGCATGGGCGACAACATCTTCCTCGGCGACCGCGACGGGGTGAGGACGCCGATGCAGTGGAGTCCGGACCGCAACGCCGGCTTCTCGCGCGCCGACCCGCAGCGCCTCTACCTGCCGCCGATCATGGACGCGATCTACGGCTACGAGGCGGTCAACGTCGAAGCGCAGCTGCGCGAGCCCGCCTCGCTGCTGAACTGGATGAAGCGCCTGCTCGCGGTCAGGAAGACGAGCCAGGCCTTCGGCCGCGGCAGGCTGATCTTCCTCAAGCCGGGCAACCGCAAGATCCTCGCCTACCTGCGCGAGCTGGGCGAGGAGACCGTCCTCTGCGTGGCCAACCTGGGCCGCTCGGCGCAGCCGGTGGAGCTCGACCTGTCGCACTACAAGGGCCGGGTGCCGGTCGAGATGCTGGGCCGCACGCCGTTCCCGCCGATCGGCGAGCTGCCCTACCTGCTGACGCTGCCGGCCTGCGGCTTTTACTGGTTCCGCCTGGCCAAGGACGCCGACGTGCCCGACTGGCACGAAGCGCGCGCGCCGCGCGAGGACCTGCCGGTGGTGGTGCTGTTCGACGGCTGGACCAGCTTCCTGCGCGACCGCGTCGTGCCGTGGCGCATCCGCATGGCGGAGAAGACCCGCGCCCAGCTCGAGAACGAGGTGCTGCCGCGCTACATCGAGACCCAGCGCTGGTACGCCGCCAAGGGGGAAAAGATCAAGCACGCGAAGCTCGCCGATCACGCGCTGTGGGAGGCGGGCGGCAACGGCTGGATGCTGGCGCTGCTCGATGTCGAGGGCGGCGGCGAGCCCGCGCGCTACTTCGTGCCGCTCGCGCTGTCCTGGGAGGAAGGCGACGAGGAGCGCATGCGCAACCTTTCCGGTGCGGCGATCGCCAAGGTGCGCCAGCAGGCGAGCGTCGGCATGATGGGCGACGCGCTCGCCGACGAGGCCTTCTGCCGCGCCGCGGTCGAGGCGATGGGCCGCACGACCGAGCTCGGCGCCGTGCAGGGCAGGCTGCGCTTCGCCCCGACCGGCGCCTTTGCCGAGCTGGCCGGCGCAGACGTCGCCTCGCTGCCCGTTGGCCGGCCGCAGGCGCAAAGCTCCAACACCGTGGTGACGCTCGGCGAGCGGCTGTTCCTGAAGGGCTACCGGCGCATCCGGCCCGGGATCAACCCCGAGCTCGAGGTCGGGCGCTTCCTGACCGAGGTCGCGCGCTTCCCGAACTGCGTGCCGGTGGCCGGCGCGCTCGAATACACCGCCGCCGACGGCACGCCGATGACGCTCGCGCTGCTGCAGGCCTATGTCTCCAACCAGGGCGACGGCTGGAGCTATACGCTCGCCTACCTCGAGCGCTTCCTGGAGGCGCAGCGCGGCGCGGCGGAGGCGCCGCCCGCCGACGCGCACGGCGCCTACCTGTCGCTCGTGCACACGCTCGGCACGCGTACCGCCGAGCTGCACCGCGCCCTGTCGCAGCGCACGGGCGACGCGGCCTTCGATCCCGAGCCGGTCGCCGACGACGACCTCGCGCAGTGGAAGCAGCGCGTGCACGACGAGGCGGCAGCCACCTTCGAGCTCGTCGAGCGCCGCCGCAGCCAGTTTCCGGTGCCCGCGCGCGACGAGATGCAGCGCCTGCTCGAGCGGCGCCACAAGCTGCTCGCCCGGATCGACGCCTGCCCGCCGCCCGGGCGCGGCGCGGCGAAGATCCGCTTCCACGGCGACTACCACCTCGGCCAGGTTCTGCTCGACAAGAACGACTTCGTGATCATCGACTTCGAGGGCGAGCCGGCGCGCCCGCTCGCCGAGCGCAGGGTCAAGCACTCGCCGCTGCGCGACGTCGCCGGGATGCTGCGCTCGTTCAACTACGCGCAGTGGACCGCCCTGCGCCAGGCGGTGCAGGCGGGCGGCGAGGACGACAAGCTCGAGCCGCTCGCGCGCGCCTGGGAAGCGCAGGTGCGCCGCAGCTTCCTCGCCGCCTACGACGAATCGGCGCGCGGCGGCGGCCTGCAGGAGTGGCGCGAGGACGCGCGCGGGCTGCTCGAGCTGTTCGAGCTGGAGAAGGCGCTCTACGAGCTGCGCTACGAAATCAACAACCGGCCGGGCTGGGTCCGGACGCCGCTGCTCGGCATCCTGGCCCTGGCCGGCTGATACGGAGGGGGAGCGATCATGGACAAAGTCAACGTGATGCTTGAGCCGGTACGCGTGTTCCTGAACCAGATCAGCGTTCTGCTGCCGCGCCTCGCGCTCGCGGCCGCGGTGCTGATCGCCGGCTGGCTGCTGGCCAAGGTTGCGCGCTTCGCGCTGGTGAAGGCGCTGCGCGCGATCAATTTCAACGTCCTCACCGAGCGCGCCGGGATGGACGGCTTCCTCAGGCAGGGCGGCATCGAGTCCGATACCACCGACATCTTCGGCGTGCTGGTGTACTGGCTGGTGATCCTCGCGGCATTGATCATCGCCTTCAACGGCCTCGGCCTGACCTACGTGACCGACCTGCTGCGGGTGGCGATGCTGTTCGTGCCGAAGGTGATCGTCGCGCTGCTGATCCTCGCCTTCGGCGCCTACTTCGCGCGCTTCGTTTCCAGCGCCATCGTGGCCTACTGCCGCAACGTCGGCATCCAGGATGCCGACCTGCTCGGCAAGCTCGCGCAGTACGCGATCGTCGCCTTCGTGGTGCTGATCGCGCTCGACCAGGTCGACATCGGAGGCGACATCATTCGCGAGAGCTTCCTCATCATCCTGGCCGGGGTGGTGTTCGCGCTCGCGCTCGCGTTCGGCCTCGGCGGCAAGGACTGGGCCGCGAACCGGCTCGAGCGCTGGTGGCCGAGGCAGAAATGAAGACCGCCTCGCCCCTGCCGCGCGATTGGCGCTGGCGCGCGCCGAAAGCGCGCCGCAAGTGAAATCGTCCACTCCGATCAGCGCGGTCTGGCCCGGCCGGCCCTACCCGCGCGGCGCGACCTGGGACGGCGAAGGGGTCAACTTCGCGCTGTTCTCGGAATCGGCCGAGAAGGTCGAGCTGTGCATCTTCGATCCCGCCGGCCGGCGCGAGCGCCAGCGCATCGAGCTGCGCGAGCGCACCGATTTCGTCTGGCACTGCTACCTGCCCGAGGCGAGGCCGGGGATGGTCTACGGCTACCGCCTGCACGGCCCCTACAAGCCCGAAGAGGGGCTGCGCTTCAATCCGCACAAGCTGCTCGCCGATCCCTACGCCAAGGACTTCACCGGCGGCCTGCGCTGGAGCGACGCACTCTACGGCTACACCGTCGGCCACAAGCGCGAGGACCTGTCCTTCGACCGGCGCGACAGCGCGGCCTACATGCCCAAGTGCCGCGTGCTCGAGACCGCGTTCACCTGGGGCGACGACCGCCGCCCGGACGTTCCCTGGCACGAGACCGTGATCTACGAGATGCACGTGCGCGGCTTCACCATGCGCCACCCCGAGGTGCCGCAGCCGCTGCGCGGCAGCTACGCCGGCCTCGCCACCGCGCCGGTGATCGATCACCTGAAGCGCCTCGGCGTCACCACCGTCGAGCTGCTGCCGGTGCACGCCTTCATCGACGATCGGCGCCTGTTCGACATGGGGCTGCGCAACTACTGGGGCTACAACACGCTCGGCTTCTTCGCTCCCGAGACCCGCTACTCGGCCTCGGGCAAGGTGAAGGAGTTCAAGACCATGGTGAAGACGCTGCACACGGCGGGCATCGAGGTCATCATCGACGTCGTCTACAACCATACCTGCGAGGGCAACCACCTGGGGCCGACGCTGTCCCTGCGCGGGATCGACAACGCGGCCTACTACATCCTCGAGCCCGGCGACCAGCGCCACTACACCGACTACACCGGCTGCGGCAACACGGTGAACCTCGAGCATCCGCGCGCGCTGCAGCTGGTGATGGACTCGCTGCGCTACTGGGCCGAGGAGATGCACGTCGACGGCTTCCGCTTCGACCTCGCATCCGCCCTGGCGCGCGAAGGCGGCGCCGTGCAGCCGCTCGGAGCCTTCTTCGACGTGGTGCGCCAGGACCCGGTGCTCAACCGCATGAAGCTGATCGCAGAGCCCTGGGACCTCGGCCACGGCGGCTACCAGGTCGGCAACTTTCCGCTCGGCTGGGCGGAGTGGAACGACCGCTACCGGGACGGCATGCGCGCCTACTGGAAGGGCGACGGCGGGCAGATGGGCGAGTTCGCGCGCCGCTTCACCGGCTCGGCCGACCTGTATGGGCGCTCGGGGCGCCGGCCGCACGCGAGCGTCAACTTCATCACCGCGCACGACGGCTTCACCCTCGCCGACCTGGTGTCCTACAACGACAAGCACAACGAGGCCAACGGCGAGGACAACCGCGACGGCCACAGCCACAACCTGTCGTGGAACTGCGGCGCCGAGGGCCCGACCGACGACCCCGCGATCCTCGAGCTGCGCGCGCGCCAGCGGCGCAATTTCCTCGCCACCCTGATCCTGTCGCAGGGCGCGCCGATGCTGCTCGCCGGCGACGAGCTCGGGCGCAGCCAGCAGGGCAACAACAACGCCTACTGCCAGGACAACGAGCTGAACTGGCTCGACTGGACGCCGAGCCAGGAGAAGAACGACCTGACCGGCTTCGTCCAGCGCCTGACCTCCGTTCGCCGCGCGCACCCGAGCTTTCGCCGGCGCGACTTCTTCGAGGGCCGGCCGCTGCACGGCGGCGGCGTGAAGGACATCCTGTGGCTCAAGCCCGACGGCAATGAGATGAGCGACGACGAGTGGGAGCACGAAGCGGCGCGCAGCCTCGGCGTGTACCTGTCCGGCGCCGGCCTGTCCGACGTCGACCGCTACGGCAAGGTGAAGCGCGACGACGATTTCCTGATCCTGCTGCATCCGCATCACGAGGAGACCGCGTTCGTGCTGCCGGCGATTCCGGGCGAGCCCTGGCGCGCGCTGTTCGACACCGCGCAGGAGCCCGCCACGCCCGACGCGCGCAAGCACTACGCCGCGGGCGAAACCTATACTCTGCGGGCGCGCTCGCTGGTGCTGCTGACACGCCCGGCGGCGCCGGCGTGAAGCGCGCTCACGCGATGCCCTTCGGCGCCGAGACCGGCGCGGGCGGCGTGCGTTTCCGCCTCTGGGCCCCGGCGCAGCGGCGCGTCGTACTCGAACTTGAAGGGATTTATCATGACATGAATGCGGTCGAAGACGGCTGGCACGAGCTGCTGCTCGGCCAAGCACGCGCCGGAGACCGCTACCGCTACGTCATGGAAGACGGGCTCGCGGTGCCCGACCCGGCCTCGCGCGCGAACCCGGACGACGTGCACGGCCCGAGCATGGTGGTCGACCCGGGCGCCTATGCCTGGCGCGACGCCGAGTGGCGCGGCCGGCCCTGGCACGAGGCCGTGGTCTACGAGCTGCACGTGGGCAGCTTCACCCCGCAGGGCACGTTCGCCGCCGCGCGGGAACGCCTCCCCGGGCTGGCGGAGCTCGGCATCACCGCGATCGAGCTGATGCCGGTGGCGGATTTTCCCGGCCGGCGCAACTGGGGCTACGACGGCGTGCTGCCGTACGCGCCGGACACCTGCTACGGCACGCCGGACGAGCTGAAGGCGCTCGTCGACGCCGCGCACCGGCACGGCCTGATGGTGCTGCTCGACGCGGTCTACAACCACTTCGGGCCGGAGGGAAATTACCTGCACGCCACCTGCCCGCAGTTCTTCGACGCGTCGCGCCACACGCCCTGGGGCGCGGCGATCGACTTCGGCCGCCGCGAGGTGCGCGACTTCTTCGTTCACAACGCGCTGTACTGGGTCGAGGAGTTCGGCTTCGACGGCCTGCGCCTGGACGCGGTGCACGCGATCCGCGACGACTCCCCCGAGCACATCGTGTGCGAGATCGGCCGCGCGCTGCGCGAAGGCCCCGGGCGCGAGCGCCAGCTGCACCTGGTGCTCGAGAACGACGCCAACGAGGCGCACCTGCTCGGCAGCTGCGCGCGCGCGCAGTGGAACGACGACCTGCACCACGTGCTGCACGTGCTCGCCACCGGCGAGGCCGACGGCTACTACGCCGACTTCGCCGAGGCGCCGCTCGAGCGCCTCGGCCGCGCGCTGGCGGAAGGCTTCGTCTACCAGGGCGAACCCTCGCCTTTTCGCGACGGCGCGCTGCGCGGCGAGCCGAGCGCGTACCTGCCGCCCACCGCCTTCGTCTCGTTCGACCAGACCCACGACCAGGTCGGCAACCGCGCCTTCGGCGAGCGGCTCGACGCGCTCGCCGGCCGCGCCCGCGTCGAGGCCGCGCTCGCTTGCGTGCTGCTCGCGCCCCAGGTGCCGATGCTGTTCATGGGCGAGGAGTTCGCCGCGGCCACGCCGTTCCAGTTCTTCTGCGACTTCGGCCCCGAGCTCGCGGCGGCGGTCACCCGCGGCCGGCGCGCCGAGTTCGAGCGCTTCGCTTCGTTCGCGCGCGACATTCCCGACCCGAACGACGAGGCGACCTTCCTTCGCTGCAAGCTCGACTGGTCGGCGCAGGACGAGGCGCGCCGCGCGCTGGTGCACAAGCTGCTGGCGCTCAGGCGGCGCCATCTCGTGCCGCGCCTGGCCGGGGCGCGCAGCGGTTCGTTCTCGCTTCGCGGCGCAAGCCTGAGCCTGAGCTGGCCGCTCGGCGGCGGCGCGCGCTGGAACATGAGCCTGCGCCCGGAGGGCGGCGTGTCCGCGCCCGCGGGCGAGCCGGTCTATCGTTCAGATGCGCTTTGTGTGGCAATGGAGACCTCGTGAGCCTGCCGCGCGAAGCGCTCGAGCGCCTGTGCGGCCGGGCCGGCATCGACGCGCGCTGGCACGACATCTGGGGCCGGCCGCACGAAGTGCCGGACGCCACGCTGGAAGCGTTCCTGGCCGAGCTCGGATTCGGCGCCGACGCCACCGCGCCGCACGAGCCCGGCGCGCTGCCGCCGGTGGCGGCGCTGCGCGCGGACAGCGCGCCTTGGCGTCTGCGGATGCGCGTGCCGGAAGGCGCGCGGCTGCGCTGGCGGATCGTCACCGAGGAGGGCGCGAGCCACCAGGGCGAAGCCGACGCCGGCGAGCTCGTCGTGGCGCAGCCGCTTCCGCCCGGCTATCACCGCTTCACGCTGGAGGGCGTCGCCGGCGAGACCCTGCTCGTCGCCGCCCCCGAGCGCTGCTGGCGCCCGCGCGCGCTCGAGGACGGCGCCCCGGTGTGGGGCCCGGCGGTCCAGCTCTACGCCCTGCGCTCGCGCCGCAACTGGGGCATCGGCGACTTCACCGATCTGCTGCACCTGGTCGAGCAGTGGGCCGCGCGCGGCGCCGGCGCGGTCGGCCTCAATCCGCTGCACTCGCTGTTCCTGCACAACCCGGCGCACGCCAGCCCCTACAGCCCGTCCTCGCGCCAGATGCTCAACGTGCTGTACCTGGATGTCGAGGGCATCGACGACCTGCGCGGTTGCGAGCCGGCGCACGAGCGGCTGCGCGAGCCGCGCTTCCAGGCGCGCCTGTCTGCGCTGCGCGAAGCGCCGCTGGTCGATTATCCGGGCGTCTGGGCCGTCAAGCTCGAGGTGCTCGAGCTGTTGTACGCGCACTTTCGCGCGCGCCATCTCGAGCGCGGCAGCACGCGCGCAAAGCAGTTCCGCGCCTTCCAGGCCGCGCGCGGCGGCGCGCTGCGCCGCCACGCCCTGTTCGAGGCGCTGCAGGAGCATTTCCACCGCGCGGACCCCGCGGTCTGGGGCTGGCCCGTCTGGCCGCAGGCCTACCGCGATCCGGACGGCGAAGCGGTGATGCGCTTCGCCGCCGCGCAGCTCGCGCGCGTCGAGTTCTTCGAGTACCTGCAATGGCAGGCCGAGCGCCAGCTCGCGCGCGCGGCCGAGCGCTGCGCCGCGCTCGGGATGGCGCTCGGGCTGTACCTCGACCTCGCGGTCTCGGTCGACCGCGCCGGCTCCGAGGCCTGGGCGCAGCAGGACGTCTACGCGCTCGGCGCGAGCGTCGGCGCCCCGCCGGACGACTTCAACCTGAAGGGCCAGGACTGGGGACTGCCGCCGCTGCGGCCCGACCGCCTGCGCGCGACGCGCTACGCGCTGTACATCTCGGCGCTGCGCGAGGCGATGGCGCGCGCGGGCGCGGTGCGCATCGATCACGTGATGGGGCTGATGCGCCTGTTCTGGATTCCGCGCGGCGCCGGAGCGGAAAACGGCGCCTATGTGCACTACGAGCTGGAGGAGACGCTCGCGATCCTCGCGCTCGAGAGCCACCGCAACAGATGCCTGGTGATCGGCGAGGACCTCGGCACGGTGGCCGACGAGATGCGCGCCGCGCTTTCCCGCTACGGCGTGCTCTCCTACCGCCTGTTGTGGTTCGAGCGCGACGCGGCGGGCGAGTTCAGGCCGCCGGCGGACTTCCCGCGCGAGGCGCTGGTCGCGGTGAGCACCCACGACCTGCCGACGCTCGCCGGCTGGTGGGAAGGCGACGACCTCGCGCTGCGCGAGAAGCTGGGCCTGTACCCGGACGAGGCGATGCACGCGGCGCAGCTCGCCGGCCGCGCCGCCGACCGCGAGCGCCTGCTGCGCGCGCTCGAGCGCCAGGGCATCGCGCCGCGCGACCTGCCGCGCGGACTGGTCGACGCGGTGCACGCCTACGTCGCCGCGGCGCCTTCGCGCGTGATGATGCTGCAGCTCGAGGACGTGCTCGGCGTGCGCGAGCAGGCCAACCTGCCGGGCACCACCGAGGAGCATCCGAACTGGCGCCGCAAGCTGCCCGCGGCGCTCGAGGACATGACCGCTTCGCCGGCGATCGACTCGCTCGCGGGCACGCTGGGGCGGCTGCGCCCGCACCCGGCGCGCGAGGGCGCCGCCGCGGTCGGCGTCGTGGCGCACGTGCCGCGCGCGACCTACCGGCTTCAGCTCAACCGGGACTTCACCTTTCTCGACGCCGTGGGGCTCGTGCCCTACCTCGCCAAGCTCGGCGTCAGCCACGTCTACTGCTCGCCGATCCTGCGCGCGCGCCCGGGCAGCGCGCACGGCTACGACGTGGTCGACCACAACGAGATCAATCCCGAGCTCGGCGGTCGCGAGGGCTTCGAGCGCTTCAGCGCCGCGCTGCGCGCGCAGGACATGGGCCTGCTGCTCGACGTGGTGCCGAACCACATGGGCGTCATGGGCGCCGACAACGCCTGGTGGATGGACGTGCTGGAGAACGGCGAGACTTCGGCCTACGCCGGCTATTTCGATATCGACTGGCACCCGGTCAACTCCGAGATCGACGGCAAGGTGCTGGTGCCGGTGCTGGGCGAGCACTACGGGATCACGCTCGAGCGCGGCGAGCTCGCGCTCACCTGGGAGCCCGACGCGGGAAGCTTCGCGGTGCGCTACCACGAGCACCGCTTTCCGGTCGCGCCGCACACCTACGCCACGATCCTGGGGCAGGTCGAGCGCGCGCTCTCCGCGCGGCCGGCGACGCGCGCGGCGATGGAGGACCTGCTGGGGCTGACGGCGGCCTTCGGCCGCGCGCCGGCGCAGGAGGTTCCCGCGCTGAAGGAACGGCTGATGCGGCTCGCGCGCATGCAGCCCGACGTGGCGCGCGCGATCGACACCGCGGTGGCCGGGTTCAACGCGCCGCCGGGCGACGCGCTGCACGGGCTGCTCGAGGCGCAGCACTACCGCCTCGCGTTCTGGCGCGTCGCCGCGGACGAGATCAACTACCGGCGCTTCTTCGACATCAACGACCTCGCCGCGCTGCGGATGGAAAACGAGGCGGTGTTCGAGTCCACCCACTCGCTGGTGCTGGCGCTCGCCGCCGACGGCGAAGCCGACGGCCTGCGCATCGATCACTCCGACGGGCTGTACGACCCGAAGCAGTACTTCCAGCGCCTGCAGGAGGGCTATGCGCGCGCCGCCGGAATCCCGCTGCCGCCGCCCGCGGCGCCGGACGCCCGTCCGCCGCGGCCGCTCTACGTGGTGGCGGAGAAGATCACCGCGCGCCACGAGCACGTGCCGCAGGGCTGGGCGGTGCACGGCACCACCGGCTACCGCTTCGCCGCGGTGGTGAACGGGCTGTTCGTCGACCCCTCCGCCGCCGGGCGCCTGGAGCGCACCTGGCGCACGTTCAGCGGCGAGTCCTACGACTTCGAGGAGGCGGCCTATCTCGGCAAGCACGCGATCATGCGCAGCGCGCTCGCCTCCGAGCTGACGGTGCTCGCCACCGAGCTGCTGCGCATCGCGCGCGCGGACCGGCGCACGCGCGACTACACCTTCAACACGCTGCGGCGGGCGCTCGCCGAGGTGGCCGCCTGCATGCCGGTCTACCGCACCTACATCGCCGGCAGGCCCTCGCCCCAGGACCGGCGCTACGTCGACTGGGCGGTGGCGCGCGCCACGCGGCGCGGGCGCGCCGGCGACACCACGATCTTCGGCTTCGTGCGCCAGGCCCTGCTCGGGCGCGCGCTTACCGGCGCGCCGCGCAGCCTGCACGCGCAGGCGCTCGTTTTCGCGATGAAGTTCCAGCAGTTCACCTCGCCGGTCACCGCCAAGGGCGTCGAGGACACCGCGCACTACCTGTACAACCGCCTGGTGTCGCTCAACGAGGTCGGCTCCGACCCCGAGAGCTTCGGCTTTTCGCCCAGCGCGTTCCACGGCGCGAGCGCCGACCGCGCGGCGCACTGGCCGCACACGATGCTCGCGACCTCGACCCACGACAACAAGCGCTCCGAAGACGTGCGGCTGCGCATCGACGTGATCTCCGAGATGCCCGCGGCATGGCGGCTGCTGCTGCGGCGCTGGAAGTCGCTCAACCGGGCCGGGCGCAAGACCCGCGAGGGCCGCCCGGCGCCCTCGCGCAACGACGAATACCTGCTGTACCAGACGCTGCTCGGGACCTTTCCTCCCGGCGAGCTGGACGACGCGGCGCTGGAGGACTATTGCGGCCGCATCGAGCGCTACATGGTCAAGGCCGCGCGGGAGGCGAAGGACCGCACCAGCTGGATCAGCCCGAACGAGGACTACGAGCAGGCGCTCACCGGCTTCGTGCGCGCGCTGCTCGGCCGCGCGCAGCACAACCCCTTCCTCGAGGACCTGCGCGTCCAGGCGGCGACCGCGGCCTGGTTCGGCGCGCTCAACAGCCTGTCGATGGTGCTGGTGAAGTACGGCTCGCCCGGCGTGCCCGACCTCTACCAGGGCAACGAGCTGATCGACTACAGCCTGGTCGACCCGGACAACCGCCGCCCGGTGGACTATGTGCTGCGCCGGCGCCTGCTGGAGGAAGTGCGCGACATGGCCCAGCGCCCCGGCTTCGCCCCGGCCGCGCACGCGCTCGCCGAGCACCCCTACGACGGCCGCGCCAAGCTGCTGGTGGCCTGGCGCCTGCTCGATCTGCGGCGCGAGCTGCCTGCGCTGTTCGCCGACGGCAGCTACGAGGCGCTCGAGACGGTCGGCGCGCGCGCCGCGCACGTTCTCGCGTTCGCCCGGCGGCACGAGGAGGGCACGCTGGTGGTGATCGCGGGGCGCCTGTTCGCGCGCCTGATGGGCGATCCGGGCGCGCTGCCGGTCGGCGCGCAGGTCTGGCACGACACCCACGTCGAGCGCAGCGGCCTCGCCGAAGGCACGCGGCTGGAGAACCTGCTCACCGGCGAGACGGTCAGGGTGCGCGACGGCAGGATCGAGCTCGCACACGCCTTCGCCAGCTTCCCTGGCGCGGCGCTCCTCGCCCGGGGCAGTCCGCGATGACTTCCCTGTCGCTCGAGGACGTCAAGGCCGCCGCGGCGCGCATCGCCGGCGCGCTGGAGCGAACGCCGCTCCTGCACAGCCGCACCCTGTCGAAGCTCACCGGCGCCGAGGTCTGGCTCAAGTTCGAGAACCTGCAGTTCACCGGCTCGTTCAAGGAGCGCGGCGCGCTCAACAAGCTGCTCACGCTGCGCGAGGAGGAGCGCCGCCGCGGCGTGATCGCGATGAGCGCGGGCAACCACGCCCAGGGCGTCGCCTACCACGCCGCGCGGCTGGGCGTGCGCGCGGTGATCGTGATGCCGCGGGGCACGCCGAACTCCAAGGTCGCCAACACCCGGGTCCACGCCGCCGAGGTCGTGCTCGAGGGCGACACGCTCGCCGACGCCGCGCGCGCGGCGCGCAAGCTCGAGGCGCGCGAGGCGCTCACCTTCATCCATCCCTACGACGACCCGGCGGTGATCGCCGGCCAGGGCAGCGTCGCCCTCGAGATGCTCGCGGACATGCCCGAGCTGGACGCGCTGGTGGTGCCGGTCGGCGGCGGCGGGCTGCTCGCCGGCATGGCGCTCGCGGCGCGCGGGATCAAGCCCAGGATCCGCGTCTACGGCGTCGAATCGCAGACCTACGCCGCGATGTACCAGCGCCTGGCCGGCCTGCCGGTCGAGGTCGGCGGCGACACCATCGCCGAGGGCCTCGCGGTGCGCGACGTGGGCGAGCTCACCCTCGCGCTCGCGCGCGAGCTGGTCGACGAGCTGCTGCTGGTGGCGGAGGACACGATCGAGCAGGCGATCGTCGCCCTGATCGAAATCGAAAAGACCGTCGCCGAGGGCGCGGGCGCCGCGGGCCTCGCGGCGCTGCTGCAGCACCCGCAGCGCTTCGCCGGCCGCCGCGTCGGCATCGTGCTGACCGGCGGCAACATCGACACCCGCGTGCTCGCCGCGGTGCTGATGCGCGGCCTGGTGCGCGACGGGCGCCTCGCGCGCCTGCGCGTGTCGATGCCCGACGTCTCGGGCAGCCTGGCCAAGGTCGCGCAGATGATCGGCGAGGCGGGCGGCAACATCGTCGAGGTGCAGCACCAGCGCCTGTTCGGCACCGCCTCGGTGCGCACCCCCGAGGTCGAGTTCCTGATCGAGGCGCGCGACCGCGCCCACACCGAGTCGATCATCGCCGCGCTCGCCGCGCGCGGGGTGCAGGTCTCCCTGCTGCGCTAGGCGAAGGCGGGCTCGAGCGCTTTTTCCACCCGCATCAGCGCCGGGTCGGGATCCTGCCACAGCTCGAAGCCGAGCTTGGCCGCAAGACTGAGCATCGGCCAGTTGTCGCTCAGCACGAGCCCGTTGAGCGCGGCCAGGCCGCGCTCGCGCGCGCGCTCGAGCAGCCGCCCGATGAGGCGCGTGCCGAGCCCGCTGCGCTGCAGCCGGTCCTCGACCACCACGCCGAACTCGGCGTCCGCGCCGTCCTCGACCGCGTATTCGGCCAGCCCCACCACGCGCCCGGTGGCGTCGAACGCCGCCAGGCTCACATGGTCCGGACTGTCGCCCGCGGTGACGCGCTCGAGCTGCCTCTCGGTCAGCTCGCTGATCGGCGCGAAGAAGCGCTTGAAGCGCGCCTCGGGCGACAGCCGGCGCACGAAGTCCTGCACCTGCGGCGCGTCCGCGGCGCGCAGCTCGCGGATCCTGAGCCGGCCGTCCATGGCGCTAGCCTGCGATCGGCGCCAGCGCGGCGCCGATGCGCTCGAGCTGGGCCGGGGTGATCAGCCCGCCGAGGTTCTTGCGGAAGCGCTCGTCCTGGACCCCCGAGACGATGTACTGCCAGCGGTAGGCGAAGAGAAAGGCCGCGCCGATCGCCTCGACACGTTCGCGCTCGAAGCGGCGGCCGCAGACGCGCAGGAAGTAGTCGGTGTCGGCCTTGGCCTGCAGCTGCAGGATGCCGTCCACCGCCGCGACCAGCGCGATCAGCTCGTCGACCGCGTGGTCGCGCTCCTCGGCGCTCAGCTTCCGGTCCTCGCGCTTCCACTCGATCTCGTCGATGATCGCGTGCTGCGCCTCTTCCCTCGCGTGGAAGGCGAACACGTCCTTCCACAGCTCGGAGAGCTCGTCGTCCTCCTCGATCGACGCACGGTAGTGCGCCAGCACGAAGATCTCGATGTGGCAGATCAGCGCCAGCACCGACCAGCTCGGCTTGCCGAGCACCACGCCGGCGACGTCGTTCGGCTGCGGCAGGAACTCGTAGCCCTGCGGCATGCCTTCGGCGCACAGGGCGTCGATCCTGCGGAACATCTCCTGGTGCTTGAGCTCCTCGTCGGTGAAGCGCACCAGCGCCTCGAACGCCGCCTGGTCGCCCAGCCAGTGGTCGCGGCTCACTTCCGACATCTTGGGCCCGATGAAGCGCTCCACCAGCGCGAACATCCTGGCGTAGGTGCGGCCCTGGATCTGGCTCACCAGCCGCTTCTCCTCCGGGCCGAGGAAGTCGAGGCGGTCGATCTTGGACAGGCCGTCGGGCAGGAACTTCCTGCCGAAGTCGAAGCTCCGCCCCCGGATCACGTCGCGCTCGATGTCGAAACGCACCCGCTTCGAGACTTCGACCGCCTTCGCGTAACGCCTGCTGTCTGCCGCTTGTAACGTCGCTTGCATGATGATGCTCCTTGTCTATGGTTTAGGAGGGTGTTGCGGACCGGCCGGCGCTTACATGCCGACCAGGCGTGCGCCGTAGCCCTGCGCCTGCACGCAGCGCAGGATCCCGAGCGCGCTGATCGGCGTCGAGGCTGTCCGCCACGTGCACGACGATGTCGGCTTTTTCGATGCTCATTTCGGTCGCTCCCGCGTTGAATTGCACGAGAGGCATGCTAGGAGCGACGCGTATCGGCGCGATTTCCGCGACCGCACGCTTTGTTGCGGGTTTGTTTCGGCGCGGCCGCGGACGCGGCGCGCGGGCTAGCGGCGCAGCGCCTCGACCAGCGCGGCGAACAGCGGTCCGGGCTCGACCGGCTTTCCGAGCAGCGCGCGCACGCCGCTGCGCGCGAGCTGTTCGGCGCCGATGTTCTCCGCGTAGCCGCTGTACAGGATCACGGGCAGTCCGGCGCGCAGTGCGCCGGCGCGGCGCGCGAGCTCCAGACCGGTCATCGTCGGCATGGTCTGGTCGGTGAGCAGCACGTCGATGCGCGCCGGGTCGGCCGCGAGCCAGGCTTCGGCCTCGGCCGGATTGCGGTGCACGGTCACTTCCAGCCCCCAGCCGCCGAGCAGCTCGGCCATGAAATCGCCCACCATCTGCTCGTCGTCGACCAGCAGCACGCGGCCCTCGAGCGCCTGGCGCAGCGGCTTGCGCGCCGCGCCCGGCGCGCCTTCGGGCGCGTTCGCCTCGGCTCCCGCCTCGAGCGCCGGCAGCAGTACGCTGAAGGCCGCGCCCTTGCCGGGCGCCGTGTCGACCACCACGTGCCCGCCGTGCTCGTGCACGATGCCGTGCACCGTCGAAAGCCCCATGCCGCTGCCGCGACCCACCTCTTTCGTGGTGAAGAACGGCTCGAACATGCGCTCGATCACCTGCGGCGCGATTCCCGGCCCGCTGTCGGCCACGCGCAACTCGACGTAGCGCCCGTCCACCGTCTGGTGGCAGGAGGCGCATACCGCGCCGCCCGCGTGCGCCGCCGGGCGCACGCTGACGCGAATCCTGCCCGCGCCGTCCATTGCGTCGCGCGCGTTGATGCACAGGTTGAGCAGGATCTGCTCGACCTGCACCGGGTCGATCATCACCGCCGGGACGTCCGTCTCGAGCGCGGTGGCGAGCTCGACCGTCGCCGGCAGCGACGAGCCGAGCAGCCTGACTGCGTCCTCCACCAGC
>Ga0210077_1000163_pt1 | contig 31248 bp, 30 predicted proteins | sample RushMan_CattailN_5_FD_185556 | JGI IMG/M metagenome (GOLD analysis project Ga0210077, IMG submission 185556) | Wetland microbial communities from San Francisco Bay, California, USA, that impact long-term carbon sequestration -... | ecosystem: Environmental > Aquatic > Marine > Wetlands ... | reverse complement strand
GCGGCGGTCGGAGAATGCGGCAAGGCGCTGCGGGCCGCGTTCGATGGAGTGAACTGATGCAGCAACAGGACCTCAGGCTCCGTCATGGGGGCAAGATTCTTGCCGACGCGCTGGTCGGGCAGGGCGCGAAGATGGCGTTCGGGGTGCCCGGCGAGAGCTACTTGCCGGTGCTCGACGGACTTTACGACGTGCGCGACCGGCTCAGATTCGTCGTTTGCCGCCAGGAAGGCGGCGCGGCGTACATGGCCGACGCGTGGGGCAAGCTCACCGGCGAGCCGGGGCTGCTGTTCGTGACGCGGGGACCCGGGGCGACCAACGGCGCGGTCGGCGTGCACACGGCGTTTCAGGACTCGACGCCGATGATCGTTTTCATCGGACAGGTCGGCAACGACTTTGCCGATCGCGAGGCGTTTCAGGAGATCGACTACAGGCGAATGTACGGGCAAATGGCGAAATGGGTGGCCCAGATCGACCGTGTCGAGCGCGTCCCGGAATACGTCAGCCATGCCTTCCATGTAGCGACCGCCGGGCGCCCGGGCCCGGTGGTGCTCGCGCTTCCCGAAGACATGCTTTTCAGCGAAGCGGCGGTGGCCGACGTGCCGCGCTACAAGCGGGTGAGCGCGGCGCCTTCGGTGCGCGATATGCAAGAGCTGGAGTCCGTTTTGCAGGCCGCCGAGCGGCCGTTCGTCCTGGTCGGCGGCGGCGGCTGGTCGAAGCCGGCTTGCGACGGGCTGAGGGCCTGGGTCGAGGCCTCCGCCCTGCCTGCAGGCACCTCGTTCCGCTGCCAGGACCTGTTCGACAACCGCAGCCCGAGCTACGCGGGTGACGTGGGCATCGGAATCAACCCCAAGCTCGCCCAGCGGGTGAAGGACGCCGACGTGCTGCTGGTGGTCGGGGCGCGGCTGGGCGAGATGACGACCAGCGGCTATTCGCTGCTCGAGGTTCCGGTGCCGCGGCAGCAGCTGATTCACGTGCACGCCGGCGCCGAGGAGCTGGGGCGCGTCTATCGGGCGACGCTACCGATCAATTCGGGATATCCCCAGTTTGTCGAGGCGCTCGCCTCGGTCAAGCTCGACGGTGCGCGCTGGCGCGAGCAGACGCGCACCGCACGCGCCGAGTACGAGACGTGGACCGAGCCGCAGCCGATCCCGGGCAGGCTGCAGTACGCCGAGGTGATCAAGTGGCTGGACCGCGAGCTGCCCGAAGACGCGATCGTGAGCGGCGGGGCGGGTAACTTTTCGGGCTGGGTACACCGCTACTTCCGGTACAAGGGCTTTCGCACCCAGCTCGGACCGACGAACGGATCGATGGGGTACGGCCTGCCGGCCGCGGTGGCGGCCAAGCTCGCCGCCCCGGAGCGCACGGTGCTCGCGGTGTGCGGCGACGGCGATTTCCTGATGAACGGGCAGGAGCTGGCGACCGCGGCGCAGTGCGGCGCCGCAGTCATCGCGCTGGTGGTCAACAACGGCATGTACGGCACCATCCGCATGCACCAGGAACGCGAGTACCCGGAGCGCGTCAGCGGAACCGAGCTCAAGAACCCGGATTTCGCGGCCTACGCGCGCGCGTTCGGCGGGCACGGCGAGGTGGTCGAGGAGACGGCGCAGTTCGCGCCCGCGTTCGAGCGGGCGCGGGCCTCGGGAAAGCCCGCCATCATCGAGCTGCGCATCGACCCCGAGGCGATCACGACCAGCACGACCCTGTCGAAGATTCGCGCGCAGGCGCTCAAGTCAGGGCGATGAAATCCGGGTCGTCCTGCTGCTCGCGCTCGAACTTGAGGAACTCGTAGTAGCCGCAGCGCGGGCTGTCGGGGGGGTAGTCGCGGCAGACCTGGGGGCGTGACTCGTAGACCGTACAGCGGCGCTTCTTCTGGTCGAAGAACTGGCACACGCTGTCGAAAATCTTGTCCTTGCGGTGGCGCAGCACCTGCGCTTTCTCGCCCGCGTCATACTTGGTAAAGCGCTGCTGCGCCTGCTCGAAAGTCAGGCCGAAATGCCTGGCAAGGCGGGCGATGTCGCGCTTGCCGATCTCGATCAGCTGGTAGCTGCAGCAGTAACCCGGGCACTTCGCGCAGTCGTAGTAGCGCCGGGGCTGGCTGCTTTGCTGGATGGCGTTCTTGACCGGGATCGGGAAGTGCTTGCCGTTCTTCATTGTTCCGGATTCTGAAAAATAAGCCGCGCATTTTACGCGAGTTGGCGGGCAATTTTTCCGCCTTTAACCCTTTTCGCGCCGCCACTCGTTTCATTTGCGCATGAGCCCGCCACGGCGGCGGGCGTCCTAGCGAAAGGAAAGGGCATGACCAAGCTGATGATCCTCCTGGGCGCGGCGCTGGCCGCCGCGCTCTCCACCCAGGCCTGCGCCAGCGGCAGACTTGCCGACCTGCGCGTGCTCGACCGGGCCGAGGGCCGTTCCTTGTCGGTGCACTGGCATCGGGGGCGCGCCTACGTCGCGGGCAGGCCGGGCGACGAGTACCGCCTCAGTCTGCGCAACCGCAGCGGCGAGCGCCTGCTCGCCGTGGTTTCCGTAGACGGCGTCAATGTCATCACCGGCGAGACCGCCGCCCCCGGGCAAAGCGGCTATGTGCTGCCGCCGTGGGGTTCAGTCGAGATACTGGGCTGGCGAAAGAGCCTGTCTCAGACGGCGGCGTTCTACTTCACCGATCTCGCCGACTCCTATGCCGCCCGCACCGGCCGGCCGGATAACGTCGGCGTGATCGGAGTGGCGCTGTTTCGCGAGAAGCCGCGCCGACCCTTGCCTCCCCTGTCTCTCGGCCGCGCCGAGCAAAGCCCCTCGGCCGCGTCCCGGGCCGATGCCGAGGACAGGCTTGGCACCGGGCACGGGCGCCGCGAGCACTCGCCGGCCTACTACGTCCGCTTCGAGCGCGCCAGCGCCACGCCGGCCGAGACCATTACGCTCTACTACGACAGCCGCCGGAACCTGCTCGCGCGCGGGGTGCTGTGCGAGCCGAAGCCGTTCCCCGGCTTCGTGCCCGATCCGCCCGGCGTTACACTCCTTCCGCATGGAGGCCACGGATGAACAGTTGATGCTCGCCTACGCGGCGGGTGACGCGGCGGCCTTCGAGAGCTTATATGCGCGGCACAGGGGCGGTCTTTACCGCTTCGTGCTGCGCGGAATCAAGGAGCGAGCAATCGCGGAAGAGCTGTTTCAGGAAATCTGGATGCGCGTGATCGAGGCGCGCCATCGTTATGCGCCGCAGGCGCGTTTCTCGACCTGGCTATACACGATCGCGCACAACCGCATGGTCGACCACTGGCGCAAGCGGGGACTGGCCGCGGTGCGGCTCGCGCGCGACGATCCCGCCGACCCGGCGCCCGCCGAGCCGGTCGCCGCGCCCGGTCGCGAGCCGCAGCGCCAGGCCGAGGCGAACGAGCAGCTCGAGCGCCTCGGGCGCGCGCTGCAGGTGCTGCCGCCGGCGCAACGCGAAGCGTTCCTGATGCGGGAGGAGGGTGGATTGTCGGCAGCCGAGATCGCGGCCGCGACCGGCAGCAACGAAGAGGCGGTCAAGAGCCGCTTACGCTACGCGGTGGCGAAGCTTCGCGAGGCGCTCGATGGCTGATTCCGGAGACGACAGGATCGTCCAGCGCTATCGCGCGCTGGGCCACGACGAGCCGCCGGCCGAGCTCGATGCCAGGATTCTTGCTGCCGCGCGCCGCGCGGCTTCATCGCGCCCTGGACGCAGGCGCTGGGTGTTGCCGGTGTCGATTGCGGCGGTCGTCGTGTTGTCGGTGAGCGTGGCGCTGCAGGTCCAGCGCGAGCGCACCGATCAGGCGGAACAGTATGGAGTCCCGGTCGAGGCGGGCAAAGCGGCCGCGCCCGCGGCCCCGGCCGCGGCACCGCAGCCGGCGCTCAAGTCCGCTCCCGCGCCTGCGGCAAACGTCATGCAGGCCCCGGCCGCAGAGAGCAGGCGGGAGGAAGCGCCGGCGCAGGCTGCCGCGCCGGCGGCGAGCATGCTGCAGAAGTCGGCTGAAGCCTCGCCCAAGGCGCGGCTGGCGCGGATCGCCGAGCTTCGCCGCGCGGGGCGCGACCAGGAGGCCGACCGGCAGCTTGCCGAATTCCGGCGCCGCTTCCCGGACTACCGCATCCCGCCCGCGATGCAACGAGAAATCGAGCCGCGCTAGGCGGGTGCCTTCTCGCCCGCGGCCTGGAGGAAGACCGCGCAGGCGTCGAGCCCGCCGAGCGAGCCCAGGCGCGCGGCCTGGAACTGGCTGCGCACCAGCGCCGCGATCGGCGTCGGCCGGTCGAGCTGCTGCGCCATGCCGAGAAAATAGCGCAGGTCCTTTTCCATCAGGGCAAGCTGGAACTGCGGCGTGAAATCGCGCTGGAACATCATCGGCATCTTGCTCTTCAGCAGGCGCGACGCGGCGGCGCCTTCGCCCAGTATCTCCAGCGCCGCCTCCCTGCCGAGCCCCGCCGCCTCGGCGATCTGGACCGCCTCGGCCACCGCAGCGGTCATGGTGCCCGAGAGCATGTTGTTGATCAGCTTGACCGTCGCGCCCGCGCCCGAGTCGCCGGCGTGCTTGGCCATGCGTCCCATCGCCGCGAAGAGCGGCTGCGCCTTGTCGAACGCCTCCTTTGGCCCGCCGACCATGAACACCAGCTCGCGCCCCTGCGCCTGCTTGAGGCTGCCGGACACCGGCGCGTCGAGATAGAAACAGCCGCGGGCGGCGGCTTCCCGCGCGACTTCGCGCGCGATCGCCGGCGTATTGGTGCTGGAGTCGATGATGACGCAGCCCTTGGCTGCGGCGCCGACCACGCCGTTGGCGCCCAGCATGACCTCGCGCGTGGCCGCGTCGTCGGACACGATCGAGACCGCGAACTCGGCGCCCTTGACGGCCGCCGCGGGGGAATCGGCAACCTCGGCCCCGTTTTCGGCCAGCGCCTTCGTCTTGGCGCGATCCCGGTTGTAGATGCGCAGCTTGAATCCGGCCTGCTGGAGGTTGGCCGCCATCCGCGATCCCATTGCACCAAGCCCGATGAATGCGACGGTCGTCATGCTGTCTCCTCCTAGTGGGAAAGAATCTTGGAAAGGAACTGCTGGGCGCGCTCGGAACGCGGCGTGCCGAAGAATTCTTCCTTGGCCGCGTCCTCGACGATCACGCCGCCGTCCATGAAGATCACCCGGTCCGCCACGCGACGCGCAAAGCCCATCTCGTGGGTCACGACCATCATGGTCATTCCGTCTTGCGCGAGCTGCACCATGACGTCGAGCACCTCGTTGATCATTTCGGGGTCGAGCGCCGAAGTGGGCTCGTCGAACAGCATGGCGATCGGGTCCATGCACAGCGCGCGCGCGATCGCGACGCGCTGCTGCTGCCCTCCGGACAGCCTGGCCGGCAGCTTGTCGGCTTGATCCTTGAGCCCGACCCGCTCGAGCAGCGCGATGCCTTTGGCCGTTGCTTCGTCCCGGCTGCGGCCGAGAACCTTGATTTGCGCCAGCGTCAGGTTGTCGGTGACCGTCATGTGCGGAAACAGCTCGAAGTTCTGGAACACCATGCCGATGCGCGCGCGCAAGCTGGGGAGATCCGTGCCCGGGTCCCCGACCGAGATGCCGTCGACCGAGATGCTCCCCTGCTGAAATGGCTCGAGGCCGTTGACGCACTTGATCAGGGTCGACTTGCCGCTCCCGGACGGGCCGCAGACCACCACGACTTCACCCCCCTCCACGTGGGTCGAACAATCGGTGAGGACCCGGAAGTTGCCATAGAACTTGCTGACTTCGTTGATCGAGATCATCGGCATCACGTGCGTTTGGGACACGCAATATCGGCACGCAGGCGCGCAGTGTCAAGCGCCCTCATAGTCCTTATATAATCCCGGCCAGTCACCATCCGCCCGACAGGAGGATCCGTGTCCGAGCCGCAGAAGCTCTGGGAGCCCTCGCAGCAGGCGATCGAGCGGGCGCAAATCACCGAGTTCGCGCGCTGGATCGTGCGCCGCCTGAAGCTCGAGCTGAACACTTATCCCGACTTCTACCGCTGGTCGGTCGAAAATCCCGAGGAGTTCTGGAGCTCGGTCTGGGAGTGGTGCGGCGTCGCGGCGTCGCGCAAGGGCTCGACCGTGCTGGTCGACGGCGACAAGATGCCGGGCGCCAAGTGGTTCCCGGAGGCGCGCCTCAATTTTGCGGAGAACCTGCTCAAGCGCGGCGACCGGGGCGACGCGCTGGTGTTCTGGGACGAGACCGGGTTCCGGCGTCGCGTGTCCTACGCCGAGCTTTACAGCGACGTGTCGCGCGCCGCGCAGGCGCTCAAGGCGCTCGGCCTGCGCGCCGGTGACCGCGCCGCCGCGTTCATCCCCAACATGCCCGAAACCGTGGTGTTCGCGCTCGCCGCGATCTCACAGGGCATCGTGTGGTCGTCCTGCTCGCCCGACTTCGGCACCGACGGCGTGCTCGATCGCTTCGGCCAGATCGAGCCCAAGGTGCTGTTCTGCGCCGACGGCTACCTCTACAACGGCCAGCGGCACGACTCGCTCGGGCGGGTGCGCGAGATCGCGGCAAAGCTGCCGAGCGTGCGCAAGGTCGTGGTGGCGCCGAACCTCGACGAGCGACCCGACGTGACCGACATTCCGAACGCAGTGACCGTGGACGAATGGCTGCGCCGGTATACGCCGGGCGACATCGAGTTCGCGCAGATGCCGTTCGACCACCCGCTCTACATCCTTTTCACTTCGGGCACCACCGGCAAGCCGAAGTGCATCGTGCACGGCGCGGGCGGCACGCTGCTCACCAATCTGAAGATGTACAAGCTTCAGTTCGACGTGCGCCCGGCCGACCGCTTCTTCTACTACACCACCTGCAACTGGGTGATGTGGAACCTGTTGTTCGCCGGGCTGTCGGCGGAGGCGAGCCTGATGCTGTACGACGGCTCGCCGTTCGCGCGCGGCGCGCGCATTCTGTTCGACTTCGCCGCCGAGGAGCGATTTACGCACTTCGGGACCTCGGCGAAATTCATCGACGCGATCGCGAAGCGCGGCCTCAGGCCGCGCGAAACGCACGACCTGTCGTCCGTGCGCATGATCATCTCGACCGGCTCGCCGCTGGTGCCGGAGAGCTACGATTACGTCTACGCTCACGTGAAGGAGGACGTGTGCCTGTCGTCGATCTCCGGCGGCACCGACATCATGGCGGCCTTCGCCGACGCCAATCCGATCCTCCCCGTCTACCGGGGCGAGCTGCAATGCCGTTCGCTCGGTCTCGCGGTTGAGGTTTTCGACCGGGACGCCCGGCCGGTGGTCGGCGAGAAAGGCGAGCTGGTCTGCACCAAGCCGTTCCCGTCGATGCCGCTCGGTTTCTGGAACGACCGCCATCACGAGAAATACCACGCCGCCTATTTCGAAAAGTTTCCCAACGTCTGGTGCCACGGCGACTGGGTCGAGCTGACCGAGCGCGGCACCATGATCGTGTACGGCCGCTCCGACGCCACGCTCAACCCGGGCGGGGTACGCATCGGCACCGCCGAGCTCTACCGCCAGGTGGAGAAGATCGACGAGGTCGAGGAGGCGGTGGCGATCGGTCAGCTCTGGCCGCCGGACCAGCCGTCGGACACCCGCGTGGTGCTGTTCGTCAAGCTGCGCGAGGGACTTTCGCTCGACGCCGCGCTCGAGGAGCGGATTCGCAAGGGCATCCGCGACAACGCGACGCCGCGCCACGTGCCGGCGCGGGTCGTGCAGGTCGCCGATATCCCGCGAACGAAGAACAACAAGGTCGTCGAAATCGCGGTGCGGGCGGTAGTGCACGGGATGCCGGTCGGTAACACCGATGCCCTGGCGAACCCGGAGGCGCTGGAGCTGTTTCGGGATCTGCCGCAGCTGCAGGCCTGACGGCCTAATGTAGGGTCGCGCGGCGGCCCTCGTAGATGCCCTGCAGCAGCCGCAGCGAGCCGAGGCTGATCGCGCGATGCGTCAGGGCGTGTCCGAGATCCTCGACGATGTCGAGCGTCACCGGCACGTGCAGCCCGGCGAGCACGCGCGCGGCGCGCTCGGCATAGACGCGCGAAACGACCGAGTCGAACTCACCGTGCACGAGATGGATTCGCGCATCGATGCGCGCGCCAACCTGGGGCAGCCGGGCGAAACGCGACGAGAACGCCACCACCGCCCCCGACAGGCCGGGCAGATTCTTGACCGCTTCCAGCGCGACCGTGCCCCCCTGCGAAAAGCCGATCAGCACCGTGCGGGTTGCCGGGACGCCGATTCGCGTCTGCTCGCGCCGCACCAGATCCTCGATGTCGGGCAGCACCGCCGCGACGCGCTCGATGCGGTTATCCGGGGTCAGTCCGCGAGTCGGAAACCAGTCCTGGGCCTCGCCGCCGCTCGCTCCCGGCTCGAAGCCGCTCGGGACCACCAGCGCCGCGCTCGGAAACCGGGCCTGGAACTTGAAGGCGATCGGGATCATCGACTTTGCGGTCGCGCCGCTGCCGTGCAGGAACACGAACAGATGCCTGGCCGCGCGCGTCGGGGATGGCGTGAAGCGGAACACGCGACCTGAGGACATGCTGACGATTGTCACCCCGGTTCGTGCGTTCTGTAAACTCCCCGGGCGCCGCCTCAGGCGCATTCTCCCGCAAGCGAGAGGAAGGTCATGAGCAGAAAGGAATTCTTGTCGGCGTTCTGGGCGCTTGCGCGCCCCTACTGGGTATCGAAGCAGCGGCGCACCGGGATCTTGCTTCTGAGCACCGTGGTCGCGATGTCGCTCGGCCTGGTGTGGCTGAATGTCCAGTTCAATCACTGGTACAACGATTTCTACAACACCTTCCAGACCAAGAACCAGCGCGAGTTTTACCACCAGCTGCTCAAATTCACCATCCTCGCGTTTGCCTACATCGTCGTGTACGTCTACCGCTTCTACCTGCAGCAGATGCTGCAGATCGAATGGCGTACCTGGCTCAACGACAATTTTCTGGCCGACTGGCTCAGGGACCGGGCCTATTACCGGATGCAGCTGCTCGACCGCGGCACGGACAACCCGGACCAGCGCATCGCCGAGGACCTGCGGATGTTCGTGGACAGCACGCTTTCGCTCGGACTCGGCCTGCTGTCTTCGGTCGTGACCCTGGTGTCTTTCGTGGCGATTCTGTGGACGCTTTCGGGCGTGCTGAGCTTTACCCTGGCGGGAACCCAGGTCTCGATTGCGGGCTACATGGTGTGGTTCGCGCTCTTGTACGCGATCGCAGGATCCTGGCTCACGCACCTCGTCGGGAAGCCGCTGATCCGCTTGAACTTCGACCAGCAGCGGTTCGAGGCCGATTATCGATTTTCGCTGGTGCGCCTGCGTGAGAACAGCGAGGGCGTCGCGCTTTACCGGGGCGAGGGCGAAGAAGTCGAGAATTTCCGCTCCCGCTTCGGGTACGTGATCAGCAACTGGTGGGGCATCATGCGCAAGCAGAAGCAGCTCGGCTTCTTCACCATCTCGTACTCCCAGCTCGCGGTCATCTTCCCGTTCGTGGTCGCGGCGCCGCGCTTTTTCTCCGGCGCGATCCAGCTCGGCGGGCTGATGCAGATTTCCTCGGCATTCGGTCAGGTGCAGGGCGCGCTATCCTGGTTCATCGACGCCTACTCCCAGTTCGCCGCCTGGAAGGCGACCGTCGACCGGCTGACCGGATTCACGGCCACGCTTTCCCGCGTGCGCGAGGAGGCGGCGCGGCTGGACGGCGACCGCGTCGAGGGCGGCTCGTCTGCGCTCGCTCTGGACGGGCTCGCGCTCGCCTTGCCGCAGGGTCAGCCGCTGCTGTCGCCGACGACGCTGGAGCTCAAGCGCGGCGAGCACGTCCTCGTGGCGGGGCCTTCGGGCGCGGGGAAATCGACGCTTTTCCGCGCGCTGGCCGGAATCTGGCCCTATTGGAGAGGCAAGATCGAGCTGCCGCGAGGCGGGCGTTTGCTGTTTCTGCCGCAGAAGCCCTACTTGCCGATCGGCACGCTCAAGCACGCGGTGTGTTACCCAGGCGACCATAAGGTCATCGGCGACGACGAAGTGCGCGACGCGCTGACCGCGGTGGGCCTGACGCGCTTCGCGGACAAGCTCGACCGGAACGAGAACTGGGCCCAGGTGCTGTCAGGCGGCGAGCAGCAGCGGCTCGCGTTCGCGCGCGCGCTTCTGACCCACCCGGATTGGCTGTTCCTCGACGAGGCGACTTCTGCGCTGCCCGACGATGACGAGGCGGCGCTTTACCGGCTGGTGCGCGAGCGATTGCCCGGGACCACGCTGGTGTCGATCGGCCACCGCGCGAGCCTGATCGGATTGCACGAGCGCCGCATCGTCTGGCAGCAGGCGGGCGGGAGTGCGCCGAAGCTCGCGCCGGCCTAGGCCGCAGCGCGGCGGCGCGGCTCGCCCAGGGCGTGCTTGAGGTAGCGCCCGGTGTAGCTCGCCTTGTTGGCGGCGACCTGCTCGGGAGTGCCTTCGGCCACGAGGCGCCCGCCGCCGTCGCCGCCCTCCGGGCCGAGGTCGATGATCCAGTCGGCGGTCTTGATCACGTCGAGGTTGTGCTCGATCACGACGACGGTGTTGCCGGCGTCGCGCAGCCGGTGCAGGACTCCGAGCAGCAGCTTGACGTCGTGAAAGTGCAAACCGGTGGTCGGCTCGTCGAGGATGTACAGCGTGCGCCCCGTGTCGCGCTTTGACAGTTCCTGCGAGAGCTTCACGCGCTGCGCCTCGCCGCCGGAGAGCGTGGTCGCCGACTGGCCCAGGCGCACATAGCCCAGACCGACGTCTAGCAGGGTATGGAGCTTGCGCGCGATAGCCGGAACCGCGGAAAAGAATTCCGCCGCTTCGGTGACGGTCATTTCGAGCACCTCGTGGATGTTGCGCCCGCGATAGCGGATCTCGAGCGTCTCGCGGTTGTAGCGCTGGCCGTGGCATACGTCGCACGGCACGTAGACGTCGGGCAGGAAATGCATCTCTACCTTGATCAGGCCGTCGCCCTGGCAGGCTTCGCAGCGCCCGCCCTTGACGTTGAACGAGAAGCGCCCGGGGCCGTAGCCTCGCGCGCGCGCTTCGGGCACGCCGCAGAACAGGTCGCGTATGGGCGTGAACAAGCCGGTGTAGGTGGCGGGGTTGGAGCGCGGCGTACGCCCGATCGGGCTCTGGTCGACGCTGATCACCTTGTCGAACTGCTCGATTCCGGAGATCGATTCGTGCGGCGCCGGCTCGATCGCGCTGCCGTAGAGCTGACGCGCGACCGCAGCGTACATGGTGTCGTTGATCAAGGTCGACTTGCCCGAACCCGAGACGCCGGTCACGCAAACCAGCAAGCCCAGCGGTAGCTCCAGATCCAGATCCTTGAGATTGTTGCCCCGGGCGCCACGTATCGCGAGCCGCTTCCGGTTGGGCCGGTTGCGCCGCTGCGGAACCTCGATCCTCAGGGCGCCGGAGAGGTATTTCCCGGTGAGCGACTCCGATTGCGCGACGATCTCGGCAGGCGCGCCCTCGGCGACCACCCGGCCGCCGGCTTCGCCGGCGCCGGGGCCCATGTCCACGACATGGTCCGCGGCCAGGATCGCCTCCTCGTCGTGCTCGACCACGATCACCGTGTTGCCGAGGTCGCGCAGCCGTTTGAGCGTCTCGATCAGGCGCGCGTTGTCGCGCTGATGCAGGCCGATCGAGGGCTCGTCGAGGACGTACATGACGCCGGTCAGCCCGGAGCCGATCTGGCTCGCAAGCCTGATCCGCTGCGCTTCGCCGCCCGAGAGCGTCTCGGCCGAGCGGTCGAGCGAGAGGTAGTCCAATCCCACGTTCACGAGGAATTCGAGCCGGTCCGCGATTTCGCGCACGATACGCTCGGCGACCTGCGCGCGCGTACCGTCCAGGTGCAGCGAGCGGAACAGCAGAAGGGTCTGTCGCAGCGGAAGGTGGGAAACCTCGTAGATGGATTTGCCGTCCAGAAGCACGTGGCGGGCTTCACGCCGCAGGCGCGCGCCCCCGCAGTCCGGGCAGGCCTTGTGATTGAGATACTTGGCGAGTTCCTCGCGCACCACTACCGAGTCCGTCTCGCGATAGCGCCGCTGCAGATTGTTCACGATGCCTTCGAAGGCATGCTCCTTGACCGTGCTGCGGCCACGCTCGCCGAGATAGGTGAAGGAGATCTTTTCCTTGCCGGAACCGTAAAGGATCAGGTTCTGCACCGTCTCGTCGAGCGCCTCCCACGGTTGCTCGACGTCGAAGCCGTAATGCCTGGCGAGCGACTGCAACATCGAGAAGTAGAAATGGTTGCGCCGATCCCAGCCGCGGATGGCGCCGCTCGCGAGGCTCAGGTTGGGGTGCGCCACCAGACGCTTGGGGTCGAAAAACTCCACCGCGCCGAGACCATCGCAGGTCGGACAGGCGCCCATCGGATTGTTGAATGAAAAAAGCCGCGGCTCCAGCTCCGCCAATGAGTAGCCGCAGTGCGGGCAGGCGAACCTGGACGAGAACAGGTGCTCCTTGCCGCTGTCCGATTCGACTGCGATGGCGCGGCCGGCGGCGTGGCGCAGCGCGGTCTCGAAAGACTCCGCGAGGCGCTGCTTCGCGTCGGCCCTTGCCTTCAGGCGATCGACCACGACGTCCACCGTGTGCTTGACGTTCTTCGTCAGGCGGGGCGCCGCGTCGAGGTCGAACACTTTTCCGTCCACGCGAACGCGCGTGAACCCCTGCGCGCGCAACTCTTCGAAGAGGTCGGCCTGTTCGCCTTTGCGTCCGGCGACAAGCGGCGCGAGGACCATCAGTCTCGTGTTCTCGGGCAGCGCCAGAACGTGGTCCACCATCTGCGCAACGGATTGCGCCTCCAGCGGCAGCGCGTGGTCGGGACAATGCGGCGTGCCGACACGGGCAAAGAGCAGGCGCAGATAGTCGTGTATCTCCGTGACCGTGCCCACGGTCGAGCGCGGATTGTGGCTGGCCGCTTTCTGCTCGATCGCGATGGCCGGCGACAATCCCTCGATCAGATCGACGTCCGGCTTCTCCATCAGCTGCAGAAACTGCCGGGCGTAGGCCGACAGCGATTCGACGTAGCGGCGCTGCCCCTCCGCGTAGAGCGTGTCGAATGCGAGAGAGCTCTTGCCCGATCCCGACAGGCCGGTCACCACCACGAGCTTGTTTCGCGGCAGCTCGAGATTGAGATTCTTCAGATTGTGGGTGCGCGCACCGCGGATGCGGATCGTATCCATGTCACGCCGCCGACAGGCGGGCGGGAAACCAAACCTGCTACTATAACGAGTTCTCGGTGGTGAGTTCCACACCTTCCTTGCCTCTTCTTTCTCGACACTGACTTCACGCATGGATTCTGAGCGCATGAGCCCACAGGAGCGGCGCGCCGGCGTCTCGCTCGCTTCCCTTTTCGGTCTGAGAATGCTCGGGCTGTTCCTGATTCTTCCGCTGCTCGCCGTCGAGGCGCACAAGCTCTCGGGCGGCGACAACATGACCCTGGTGGGTATTGCGCTCGGTGCCTACGGCCTGACCCAGGCATTCCTGCAGATTCCCTATGGCATGGCCTCCGACCGCTGGGGCCGCAAGCCGGTAATCGTGATCGGGCTGCTGGTATTTGCGGCTGGCAGCTTTCTCGCGGGGTCGGCGCACAGCATCTATATGGTGATCGCAGGCCGGGCGATCCAGGGCGCCGGAGCGGTGTCTTCGGTCGTGGTGGCGCTGACGGCGGATCTCACGCGCGAGCAGCACCGCACCAAGGCCATGGCGATGATCGGCAGCACGATCGGGTTTGCGTTCGCGCTTTCGCTGGTTGTCGCCCCGGTCCTGTATCGCTGGATCGGGCTGAGCGGAGTTTTCTACGTCACCGGCCTGATGTCGTTCGGCGCGATCTGGCTGCTGTTTTCCGCGGTCCCGAATCCGACCCGGCCCAGCCATTCGGAGCCCCCTGCGCGCGCGCGCGATTTGCCGGCACTATTGGCGCAGCCCGAGCTGATGAGGCTCAATCTGGGGATTTTCGTGCTGCACGTGTCCCAAATGGCGATGTTCGTCGTCGTGCCGCCGCTGCTGGTCGAGGCGGGCCTCGCGCTGCCTTCGCACTGGAAGTTCTATCTGCCGGTCGTGCTGGTGTCGTTCGTATTGATGGTGCCGGCAGTTTTCTACGCGGACCGGCGCAACCACCACAAGTCGGTGCTGATTGGCACCGTGCTGCTGCTTGCGGCCGTCGAAGTGGGGCTCGCGCTGGCTCCCGATCGCATCATGCCCCTTGCCGGGCTGATGCTTGCCTTCTTCGTCGCCTTCAATGTGCTAGAGGCGCTTCTGCCTTCGCTGGTGTCGCGGATCGCGCCGGCGAACGCCCGCGGCACGGCGATCGCGGTCTACAACACGACCCAGACCCTGGGACTGTTCGTGGGCGGCATGGTCGGCGGCTGGCTGGCAAAGAACCATGGGTCGGCGGCCGTATTCGGTACCTGCGCGGGGCTCGCCGCGGTGTGGCTGCTGGCGGCGGCAGGCATGCGCGCGCCCGGGCCGAGGCGTGTCAACGAACTGGCCAAGTCCAACGTTTCCGGATCGGGGGGGGCGTGAGGGGCGGGCGCCGGGTATCGATAACCAGTGATGGGGGGAGGACTCGATGGCTTCAGTGAACAAGGTGATTCTGGTCGGTAATCTGGGGCGCGATCCGGAGACGCGCTATATGCCCGACGGGGCGGCCCTGACCAACGTCTCGGTCGCGACCTCGTACCAGTGGACGGACAAGGCGAGCGGGGAGAAGAAGGAGGAGACGGAGTGGCACCGCGTGGTGTTCCGCGCCCGCCTGGCGGAAATCGCGGGTGAGTACCTCAAGAAAGGGTCCCAGATCTACGTCGAGGGGCGCCTGCGCACGCGCAAATGGCAGGACAAGGAAGGCCAGGACCGGTATACGACCGAGATCGTCGCCGACACGATGAAGATGCTCGGCTCGCGCGGCGGCTCGGGCGAGCCTCGCGGCGGGCCGGCGCGCGAGCCGGAGGAACCCGCCCGCGCAGCCGAGCCCAAGGCGACGGCGAAGAATTCAGGGGGGAAGTTCGACGATATGGAGGATGACATCCCGTTCTGACCTATAATGCGCCCCCTATTGCTGTAGGAATCAGTACGTTAGGGGCAGCGCGATGCCGATCTACGAATACCGTTGCAGTGAGTGCGGCTTCCAGGAAGAGTACCTGCAGAAAGTCTCGGAGCCGCCCATGACCGTCTGTCCTTCGTGCGGCAAGGCGACGTTTCAGAAGCTTCTGACCGCCGCGGGATTCCAGCTCAAGGGTAGCGGCTGGTACGCCACCGACTTTCGCAACTCCGGCGCCACCAAGGCCTCGGAATCCAAGCCTGCCGCGGGTTCGGCCGAGGCGAAGCCGGAAGCGAAGGCCGAGTCGAAATCGGACGGCAAGGGCAAGGCCAAGCCCGAGGCTCCCGCGTCGGGCGGGGGCGGCGCCTCGGGCTGAACGTATAATCACCAGCTTTCACGTAACGCGACGCCCGCGTCGCGTCTGGCCGCGGCGCAGGCGGCTGCTCCGACCTTGAAAAAGTATCTCATTACCGGACTTCTGATCTGGATCCCGCTGGTCATCACGATCTGGGTCCTGAAGCTCGTCGTCGACACGCTCGACCAGAGCATGCTCTGGTTGCCGGTGCACTGGCGCACTCAATATTGGCTCGGGGTGGATGTGCCGGGGCAGGGGGTGTTGCTGACGATCCTGATCGTGTTCGTGACCGGGGTGCTGGCGGCAAATTTCATCGGCCAGCGACTGGTGCGGATCTGGGACCAACTGCTGCACCGCATCCCGTTCGTGTCGTCCATCTACTCTAGCGTCAAGCAGGTCTCGGATACGCTGTTCTCCTCATCCGGACAGGCGTTCCGCAAGGCGGTGCTGGTGCAATGGCCGCGCGACGGGATGTGGACGATCGCGTTCCTGACCGGGGTGCCCGGCGGGGACGTCACCAACTACCTGAAAGGCGATTACGTCAGCGTGTACGTTCCGACCACGCCGAACCCGACCGGCGGCTATTTCGCGATGCTGCCAAGGACCGAGGTCATCGAGCTCGACATGAGCGTGGACGATGCGCTGAAGTACATCATCTCCATGGGTGTGGTATCGCCCGCCGCGAAGCTCGAGGGCCGCGCGGCAGGCAGAATCTCCTAGCAGGATCTTGCACATGCGAACGCATTACTGCGGCGAGCTTACCGCCGCCCTCACCGGCCGCAGCGTGACGCTCTGCGGGTGGGCGCATCGCCGGCGCGACCACGGCGGCATCATCTTCATCGATTTGCGCGACCGGGAGGGCCTGGCGCAGGTGGTGTTCGACCCCGATCGGCCCGAAGCATTCGCGATCGCCGACCACTCGCGCAGCGAGTATGTGCTGAGAGTGACGGGAACCGTCCGCCGCAGGCCGGAGGGCACGGTCAATCCCAGCCTGCACTCGGGCGAGATAGAGGTGCTGGCGCACGAGGTCGAGGTGCTGAATGTATCCGCGCCGCCGCCGTTCCAGCTGGACGATGAGACCCTGTCCGAGACCACGCGCCTGAGCCACAGGGTCATCGATCTGCGACGCGAGCCGATGCAGCGCAACCTTCGGCTGCGCCACCGGGTCGCGATGTCGGCGCGCCGGTTTCTCGATGCGCTGGGATTCATCGATATCGAAACGCCGACGCTCACGCGCTCGACACCCGAGGGCGCGCGCGATTATCTGGTGCCTTCCCGCGTGCACCCCGGCGAGTTCTTCGCGCTGCCGCAATCGCCGCAACTGTTCAAGCAGCTCCTGATGGTGGCCGGATTCGATCGCTACTACCAGATCGTGAAATGCTTTCGCGACGAAGACCTGCGCGCCGACAGGCAGCCCGAGTTCACCCAGATCGACATCGAGACGTCGTTCCTGGACGAGGCGGGAATCCAGTCCATAAACGAAGAGCTGATACGGACGCTGTTCAAGGAAGTGCTCGGGGTCGAGCTCGAATCGCCGTTTCCCCGAATGACGCACGCGGAAGCGATGTCGCGTTTCGGTTCGGACAAGCCCGATCTGCGGGTCTCGCTCGAGCTGACCGACCTGACGGAGCTCATGCGATCGGTCGAGTTCAAGGTGTTCCGGACCGCCGCGGAACTGCCGGGCGGCCGCGTCGCCGCGCTGCGCGTGCCCAAAGCCGACCTGACGCGGAAAGAGATCGACGACTACACGGCGTTCGTCGGGATATACGGGGCGAAGGGCCTGGCGTACATCCGGGTCAACGACCGCAGCAAGCTTCCGGACGGATTACAGTCGCCGATCGTCAAGTTTCTGCCGCCGGACGTGCTGGCCAAGATCCTGGAGCGCACCGGCGCGCAAGACGGTGATCTACTGTTCTTTGGCGCCGACAGGGCGAAGGTCGTCAACGACGCGCTCGGCGCGTTGCGGGTCAAGCTCGGCCACGAGAAGGGGTATGCGAAGCAGGGATGGCGTCCGCTTTGGGTGGTCGACTTTCCCATGTTCGAATGGGACGAGGAGGCCAAGCGCTGGTCGGCGATGCACCACCCGTTCACGTCGCCCAAGGACGGTCATGAAGACCTGCTCGAGAGCGATCCGGGCAGGGCGCTCTCGAAAGGCTACGACATGGTATTGAACGGCTCCGAGATCGGCGGCGGATCCGTGCGTATTCATCGCGCCGACGTTCAATCAAAGGTCTTCCGCGCACTGGGCATCTCCGAGGACGAGGCGCGGCAGAAGTTCGATTTCCTGCTCGACAATCTGCGCTACGGCGCGCCGCCGCACGGCGGCATCGCCTTCGGCCTCGACCGCATCGTGGCCATGATGGCCGGGGCGGAATCGATTCGCGACGTGATCGCGTTTCCGAAGACGCAACGGGCGCAGTGCCTGCTGACGCACGCGCCCAGCCCGGTTGACGACAAGCAGTTGCGGGAGCTGGGGCTGCGCCTGAGGGAAGCGCCCAAGACGTGATCCGCCTGCTCGCGGCGATCCTCGCGCTCGCCGTCGCGTGGAGCGTCGCGGCCGCCCCGCCGCTCGGCGACATCCGGGCCGACGCGCTGCCGCCGGAGGCCTCGCACACGATCAGGCTGATCCGGGCGGGCGGCCCTTTGCCCTTTGAGAGGGATGGAAGCGTGTTCTTCAACCGCGAGCATCTTCTTCCGCGACGCTACCGCGGCTACTACCGCGAATATACGGTGGCCCCCCCGAGGGCGCGCGAGCGCGGCGCCCGGCGCATCGTCGCCGGCCGCGATGGAGAGCTCTACTACACGCGCGATCACTACCGCAGCTTCCTTCGCGTCAGGGAATAGAAGTGAGCAAGCTTCTGGCACGCCTGCAGGATGCCTCGCGCTCGGCGATGTACAAGGCGCCGGGAGCTGACGAAATTCTCGACGCGTTGCAGGGCGCCGGATTCGATCTCGTGCGTATCGACCTCACCCGCGTTTCCGACAAGGAGCGTCTGCTCGGACAATTCGCCTCCGCGCTTGCGTTTCCGCAGTGGTTCGGCGGCAACTGGGACGCGCTGGAGGATTGCCTGACCGATCTGTCCTGGCGACCGGCGGACAGGCACGTTCTGCTCATCGAGGGATTCCAGAGCCTGCGCGCCCGCCGGCCCGACGATTTCGGCGTGCTGCTGGACGTGATCGCTTCGAGCGCCCAGTACTGGAGCGAGCGAGGACGGCCGTTTTTCGCCGTGTTCGTCGACCCCGAGAACACGCTCGTGCTGCCCGATCTCTTTCGCCGGAAGGGAGAATGAGCCACAAGATTCCGATTTCGGTCCTGGTCGTCATTCACACCCCGGCGCTCGAGGTGCTGCTCCTCGAGCGCGCGGCCAGGCCCGGGTACTGGCAATCGGTGACTGGCTCCATCGAGCGGCCGGAAGAGCCTCTCGAGCACGCCGCGCTGAGGGAGGTGCGCGAAGAAACGGGCATCGTCGCGACGCCGGCGGAACTGCTGCGCTGGAACGTGATCAACACGTTTCGCATATGGGGCGAGTGGAGCCACCGTTTCCTTCCCGGTACCACGCACAACACCGAGCACGTGTTCAGCTGCCAGGTCGCCCGTCGGGTGCCCGTTACCCTGGCTCCCGAAGAGCACCTTGCACATATCTGGCTGCCGTGGCGCGAAGCGGCCCATAAATGCTTTTCATGGTCGAATTGTGACGCAATCGAGATGCTACCCGCCCGCGTCCGCGCTCCTTTGGCGTAGAATTCGATCCCATGTCAGAAAATGCAGAGGCCGCGCCGAAGGCCGCGCAGCCTCCGGTCGAGTTGGCCGCACCATGGAAGCCTGATCCCGAAGACGAGTCACCCGAAGTTCGCGGCGCAAGGCGTGGATTGCGCCGCCCGCATCGCCTGTATTACCTGCTCTCACCGCGTCGTTGGTTGCAGCGACTGGTGTTCTGGGGCGGCGCGATCGCAGTGTCGGGTATCGCGATGCTCTTCGCGAAGGGGGCAGAGTACGCGAACGCCTTGCTGCACAAGGGAATCGCCTGGTCCCCCTACCTGCCGCTCGTGCTCACGCCGCTCGGAATCGCCTTCGTTGTCGCGGTAACGCGCTATTTTCCCGGCAGTGAAGGTTCGGGCATTCCGCAGACGATCGCTTCCCTCAAGATCGAGAGCAACGCCGAACGTGGCCGGCTGCTGGGATTGCGCATCGTGGTGGGCAAGATCTTCCTGACGCTGATCGGCCTCGCCTCGGGCGCGGCGGTCGGCCGCGAGGGCCCGACCGTGCAGATCGGAGCGGCGATCATGCATTCGATCGGCAAGCTGATCCGCTTCTCGCGCCGCGATATGGAAAAGGGGCTGATCCTGGCCGGCGGGGCCGCGGGCGTGGCGGCGGCTTTCAATACTCCGCTTGCCGGAATCGTCTTCGCGATCGAGGAAATGAGCCGGTCTTTCGAGGAACGCACCAGCGGTACGATCACGACCGCGGTGATCGTGGGCGGCGCCGTGACGCTGGGGTTCATGGGCGACTACACCTACTTCGGACATACTTCGGCCTCGATCGGCTTCGGCGATTCCTGGATCGCGGTCCCCGTGTGCGGCGTCGTCGGCGGGATCGCGGGCGGGATCTTCAGCCAGCTCCTGGTTCTGTCCTCGCGCGGGCTACCAGGGCGGATCGGCAAGTTCGTACGCGAGCATCCGGTCGCTTTCGGCGCTGCCTGCGGACTTCTGCTGGCGCTGATCGGCCTCGCGTCCGGGGGCTACACTTACGGCACCGGCTACGACGAGGCGCGCAGGATCGTCGAGAATACGGAAGCGCTTCCGGCCTCCTACGGAGTGTTCAAGTGGTGCGCAACGCTGGTTTCCTACGTGAGCGGAATTCCGGGCGGACTGTTCTCGCCCTCGCTCGCGGTCGGCGCGGGGTTCGGCGCCAACCTCGCGCTGGTGGTGCCCTACGCGCCGGCTGCCGCGGTCGCTCTGCTCGGGATGGTGGCGTATTTCTCCGGCGTGGTGCAGGCGCCGATCACCTCGTTCGTCATCGTCATGGAAATGACCGACAACCACGAAATGCTCCTGCCGCTGATGGCGACCTCCCTCATCGCGACGGGGATCTCGCGGCTCATATGCAGGGAAGCCTTGTACCGGGCACTTGCGGAGCCGTTCTACAAATCCCTGGCGTCGAAAGCGAGCGACGAAAAACGCCAGGGATAGCGGCATCGCTTTGCGCTGAGGATCCGGCATGATCGGGCAGCTGCGGGTCATCACGCTGAACGTTCACAAGGGGTTGTCGCAGTTCAACCGGCGGATGGTGATTCACGAGCTGCGCGAAGGCCTGCGCGCGCTAGCCCCTGACATTGTTTTCCTGCAGGAAGTGCAGGGGCTGAACGAGCGTCACGCGCTTCGCTTTACCGCGTGGCCTCAGGCGCCTCAATACGAGTTCCTCGCCGAAGATCGCTGGCAGCACGCCTATGGGCGCAATGCCGTCTACGATCACGGGCATCACGGGAATGCGATTCTGTCGCGCTTTCCGATCGTGTCGATGTCGAACGAGGACGTGTCGAGCCATCGTTTCGAAAAGCGGGGCCTGCTGCATTGCGAGGTAGAGGTGCCGGGCTGGCGCCGGAACCTGCACTGCGTGTGTGTGCACCTTTCGCTTCATGAGCGGGGCCGTCGCAAGCAATTGGACGCGATTGCGGGGCGGCTAGCGGAAATCGTCGCCAGCGATCTGCCGATCATCGTCGCCGGCGACTTCAACGACTGGCGCCACCGCGCGACCTCGATCCTGGAGGGCAGGCTCGGCATGACCGAGGTATCGGTCGCCCGGGGAGGGCGTGTGGCACGCACCTTCCCCAGCTTCCTGCCTTTCCTGCGTCTCGACAGGATCTACTCTCGCGGCTTCGAGGTGCTGGCCTCCGAGGTGAAGCGGGGCGCGCCCTGGGCCATGTTGTCGGACCACCTCGCACTGAGTGCGGATCTCAAGCGCGAATGACCGATGCTATTCGTGCCCGGCAACCATCTGCGCCTGCTCAAGAACGGGGAGGAGTATTTCCCGGCGCTCGTGGCGGCGATCGACGAGGCCACGACGGAAATCTTTCTCGAGACCTACATCTTTGCCGACGACGAAACCGGAAGCATCGTGGCCGACGCGCTTGCCCGCGCGGCGGCTCGCGGGGTCGCGGTGCGGCTGCTGCTGGATGGCTTCGGCGCGCGTGATTTCGCGCCGCGCTTTCGCGACATGCTCCGGCGCGCCGGCGCCGAAGTGCTCGTCTTCCGCCCGCGCATCAGTCCATGGAGCCTGCGCAGGGGGCGCCTGCGCCGCATGCACCGCAAGCTGGCCTGCATCGACGGGCGGGTGGCGTTCGTCGGCGGCATAAACGTAATCGACGATTACGACACGCCGGACCAGACGCCGCCGCGCTACGACTACGCGGTACGGGTCGAGGGGCCGCTGACCGAGGAAGTGCGGGCATCCTCTGCCCGACTGTGGACCCAGGTCGCCTGGGCGACGTTCCGCCGGCGCTGGCCCGGCTTCGTGCGGCGCCCCGGCGGTGCTGCAGGCGCCGCGCCGGAAGCGCCGGACCCGGCGCTCGGGGGGCTGCGCGCCGCGTTCGTGGTGCGGGACAGCATGCGTCACCGCAGCGACATCGAAGACGGGTACCTGCATTTTATCGGCGAGGCCAGCGAGGAAGTCGTTATCGCCTGCGCGTACTTCTTCCCGGGGCGGCGGTTCCGGCGCGCGCTCATGGATGCGGCGGCGCGCGGCGTCCGGGTCGTCCTGCTGCTGCAGGGCAAGATCGAATACGCATTGCTGTATTACGCGTCGCGCGCGCTCTACGGCGCGCTACTCGACGCGGGCGTGGAAATACTCGAATACCACCGCAGCTTTCTCCACGCGAAGGTTGCCGTTTTCGACCGCCGGGTCGCTTGCGTGGGATCGTCCAATATCGATCCGTTCAGCCTCCTGCTGGCGCGAGAAGCAAACGTGTTCGTCGAGGATCGGGGTTTCACGGAGCAGCTGCGATCGAGCCTGGAGCAGGCGATGCGCCGAGGTTCCAGGCCGGTGCCGCAGCAGCAGTGGCGGCTGCAGTCCTTGTGGTTGCGCCTGCGCGTATGGGTCGCCTACGGAATCGTGAGGCTGCTTACGAGCTTCGCAACCTACGAGCGCTTCCATTGACAGGCGCGCGGCGCGCGCCCTCATCCGGGGCGGCGTCCGAACATGCCCCAGGCTTCGAAACTCAGCACCGTTTCGCCGTTCTGATTCAGCGCTTCGGTGCGTGACTTGACGAGCCCCATATCCGGCCGGCTGTTCGAGGCACGCGTCTCGAGCACCTCGCGCCGGTAAGTGAGCGTGTCCCCCGCACGGACCGGCTTCAACCAGCGCAGGCTTTCGACCCCGGGCGAGCCGAGGCTCGCGCTGCGATTGATGAAATTGTCGCAAATCAGCCGCATGGCGACCGCGCAGGTATGCCAGCCGCTCGCGATCAGCCCGCCGAAGGGGGAGGCTTTCGCGGCGACCGGATCGACGTGGAACGGTTGGGGATCGAATTGCCGCGCGAAATCGATGATGTCCTGTTCGGCGAAGGTGTGGGTCCCCATAACCTCGGTCTCGCCGACCTTGAAGTCCTCCCAATAGAGAATCTCGTCCGACTTCATGGCTGCGGCGGCACGCGTTCGTAGCGGCTGATGCGTTCCCGCAATTCCTGCGGCAGCGGCGCAGGCGTCATGCTCGCCGGCGCGGCATTGACGTAGACCAGCTCTGCCGTAGCGAGCGGTTCATGTGCCGGATCCGGGGCGTCGCGAAAGATCTCGAAGTGAAACGTCATGCTGGTGTGGCCGAGCCTGCCCACCCTGCAGCATACCGTCAGCACGTCGTCGTAGCGGGCGGAGCCGAGGTACTCGACCGTCGCCTTGCGAAGGTAGACATCGTTCGAATACCTTTCCACGTAGCCGTCCGGATAGGGCAGCCCGATCGCGCGCCAGTACTCGGCGATCGCCGTGTCGATATAGGTCAGGTAGTGGCCGTTGAAGACGACCTTCTGCATGTCCACTTCGGCCCAGCGCACGCGCAGCTGCGGCGTACAGACAAAATCTTCTCGGGGCATGTCGATCGGGAAAAGGCGATTGCGTGGAACGGGGGCGACTATGCTTGCCCGATTGCGCGTCAGTCAACCCGCATCGAAGCGCGGGACTCGGGCGTTTCCTCCGGCAGCTGGCGAATGAACCGGGTGATCGCGTCGAGCGTCGCGCGGCGCGCCTGGAGGAAAGGGTAGTGCCCGCAATCGGGGAGCCTGCGCGTCTCGAGCCGGCCCGGCAAGGCGTCCCGCAGGGCATCCAGCTGGCGCGCGGAAAAGAACTCGTCGTTCTCGCCCTGGATCGCCAGCACGGGGCAGCGGATGCGCGCGATATGGGGCTCCAGGCCCCAGCCGGCGGCGGCTTCGGCGGAGGTCCAGACCTCGACCAGGCGCTCGAACAATATTTCCGTCTTCTTCCCGTGATGGCGCTGGAGCCGCGACTTCAGGTCCCCCTGCTGGAAGTCCGATATCTGGGCCATGATCGCGTCCAAGGTTCTCGCTTCCCTGAACAGATGCGGCGAAATCGCGACGACTCCCCTAACCAGCTCCGGATACGCGCCCGCAAAGGCCAGCGCTATCGAGGCGCCGTCGGATTGGCCGACGAGAATCACGTCGCGAAGCTTCAGCTGGGCGAGGACTTCCGGCAGGGCGCGAAGCGCCTCCCGCAAGATGTAGTCGCTGCGATGAGGGCGGACGAGCGGTTCCGAGTCGCCCGAGCCCCAGCGATCGAAAATCAGGGCGCCATGGCCGGTTGCGCGCGTGACCTGATCCGGAACGTCGCCCCACATGCGGGTGCTTCCCAGTGCATCGTGCAGGAACACCAGAGACGGCGCATCGCCAGGGCCGGGCCCGCGCCAGTGGCCGCGCAAGACGTGGCCGTCGGCGCGCAACGTAATTTGCCGCAGCGCCCGCTCGACCACCTCGCGGAAATCGGCGGGTGACAACGCGACTAGGTCGCATTCGGTTGCAGCGAAAAAGCTCTCTACCGCCGCGCCCGCCTCGGCGGTCCCGCGGCCGCGAAGGCTCGCCTCGAGGTCGAAGATCGTTCGCGGCGGCGTGACGAAGAAGTCGCCCGTCAGCAGGACTTCCCTGATGCGCCCCAGTCCCGGACCCTCCAGCCGGATATCGGCGCGAAGCGTCCCGCCGCGGCGTACCAGCGTTGCCGAAACGAGCCCGTCGTCCGCTTCCGGGGCGTCGAGAAGATGGACGAACTCGTCGGTGCCGAATTCGCGCTCGTACAGCGCGGCAGCGAGCGTCTCCTCGTATTCGGACGCCGAGGCCCAGCGCGGCGCAAACCCGAGCTCCTCGCGAAACCCCGTCAGCAGCGCCGCATAGATTTCCTCCAGGCCAGGCGTCCTGCCCAGCACCTCGCGCACGGTAATCACGCGCCGGCGGGCGTCGTCGAGGTCGCGCTTGGCGAGCTTCTCGACGGGCACCTTGAGCACCTCGATCATGCGCGCCGGATCGAAGTCGATCAGGAGCGTGCCCTGATAGAAAAGCGTGTCGCCGTCGACGAACCCGCCCGTTCCGCTGATCTTGCGGCCTTCTACTTCGATGTCGTTGCGGGGCCGGAATTCCGCGGGAATGCCGAGCTGCCTCAGCCCCGACGCAGCCGCCCGGCACACTCGTGCGGCGATCTCGCCGAGGTCGCTTGTGCCGAGCCGCCGCCGGCTCATGACGAGCTCCCAGCCGATCTGACCCTCGTCGAGAAAGAGCCCTCCGCCGCCGGTGATGCGCCGGCCGACCTCGATGCCGGCACGCCGGCAGTAATCGAGACGGACCTCGTGGGCGAGGATTTGATGCAATCCCACCAATGCCGACGGGCGAAAGCGCAGAAAGCGGATCGTGTCCGGAATCTTTTCCGCGTTGCGCGCCTCGATCAAAGCCTGATCGAAGGCGACGTTTTCACGCGCACCCCGGATTCCGGTGTCGATGACGCGATCGGGGAGGCGCACGGTTGTCAGATTCCGGAATCGTGGTCGAAACGCGTCGAAGATGGTACGCCAATTCCACGGACTCGTTGTCCTAAGCTAAAGTAATTGCCCGGCCGCCACGCGCCGTACGTCCCGTCATGCAAGAGAAAGAGCCTTCCGAGCCCATCGACGAGGAATTCCTCGCCCGGATGGAGCGCGCGTTTACGGGGTGGGACGATCCCGTGCGGCGCTTGCTGAGGGCGCTCGAAGGCGACGAGCTGCAGCTCTACATGCAGCCGATCGCCAACCTGGGTGGGCGGCAGTTCGTCATGGCGGAAGTGCTCGTGCGACTGCGTGAAGAAGAGGCCAAATTGCTTCCACCGGGCGAGTTCCTGCCGGTGTTCGAGCAGTACGACATGATTCCGGCGCTCGATCGCTGGGTCGTCAAGCGCCTGACGCGGCGCATCGCCCAGGGCGCGCCCGGCGGGCTGCGGCACTTCAACGTAAACGTCGGCAGCGCGACCCTGCGGGATCCGCGTTTCCCCGAACATGTGGCGCAGACACTGCGCGAATTCGGAGTGCCGGCGCACGCCCTGTGCTTCGAGATCAACGAGAGCGACGTGCTGGGCCAGCTGAGCGCCGCAACGCGCTTCGGCGCCGCGGTGCGCTCCCTCGGCTGCCGTGTGGCCATTGACGGATTCGGGCGGCGGGCGGCGACGTTTGCGCCGCTCGCGTCGCTGAAGGTCGACTTCATAAAGGTCGACGGATCCATCACGCGCCGCCTGCTGAGCAGCGACAGCGCGGTGAACAAGATGCAAACGATCGTTCGAGTGGGACAATCGATCAAGGTCGGCGTCATCGCTGAGTTCGTGGAGGATGCGGACGTGCTGGCGCGGCTGGTATCGCTCGGTGTCGACTACGTGCAGGGATTCGGCGTGGCGCGACCGGCGCCCATCGACGATCTGCTCAAGAGCGGCTAGGCGCGCCGCGGATGGACCAGGCCGTCATCCGCGCACTCGCCAAGTGGCCGGGGGTGCCCGCTGTCTACGGCTGGCTCGCGCTCGACGAGCGAGGCAACTGGCTGCTGCGCGCGGCCTCCGGAGAGGGGTTCGGCCCGATCGGCAATGCAGCGTTGCGCGATTTCATCGGCCGCAACTACGCGCGGGACGCACGGGGCCGCTGGTATTTCCAGAATGGCCCGCAGCGCGTCTACGTGAGTCTTGCCTGCGCGCCATTCGTGTATCGGTTCGACGGCCCCGGGCTGGTCGATCAGCGCGGCTGTCCTGCGGGGGACGTCGTGGGCGCCTGGCGCGACGAGCGCGGCGCGCTGATACTGGAGACCGCGACCGGGTGCGGAAATCTCGACGACCGGGATCTTCTTGCGGCAAGCGAGCGGATCGTCGAAGCGCAGACCGGGGCGTGGTTCGCCTGGGGGGCGAAACGGGTGCCGCTCGAGCGGATGGCCCGGGCGGAAATGCCGGTTCGATTCGGATTCGTCCGCGAGCCCGGCCCTGACGAAGCCGCCTGAGCGCAAGCAGGGTAAAGGGGCGTCAATTCCGGCCCCCATAATCCTTGACGCTACCCAAAAAACCCCTTTATAATCCGGCCTCTTTTTTGCACCTGGGCGACAGCGGGTGGTACACGCGGTCGCCCGGTTTGTTTCTGGACACGGAAAATAATGCCTACCGTCAATCAGTTAGTGCGAGGCGTGCGAACTGCCCGGCGCCCGAAATCAAAGGTGCCGGCGCTTGCCGGGTCGCCCCAAAAGCGGGGCGTTTGCACCCGCGTTTACACGACCACGCCGAAGAAGCCGAATTCGGCCCTGCGCAAGGTCGCCAAGGTGAGGCTCACCAACGGCTTCGAGGTGATCGGTTATATCGGTGGCGAAGGGCACAACCTGCAGGAGCACTCGGTGGTGCTGATCCGGGGCGGCCGCGTCAAGGACCTTCCGGGCGTGCGTTATCACATCGTGCGCGGTTCGCTCGACACGCAGGGCGTGAAGGACCGCAAGCAGAGCCGCTCCAAGTACGGCGCCAAGCGGGCCAAAGCGGCCGCCTGACCCCGCGCAAACAGAGGACATCATGCCCCGTCGCAGAGAAGTTCCCAAACGCGAGATCCTGGCGGATCCCAAGTTTCACAACACCGACGTCGCGAAATTCATCAACGTCCTGATGACGCGCGGCAAGAAGTCGGTCGCAGAGCGCATCCTGTACGGGGCCTTCGACGTCATCAAGTCGAAGGCCGGCAAGGACCCGGTGGAAGTCTTCACGCAGGCGGTGCAGAACGTGAAGCCCGTGGTCGAAGTCAAGAGCCGCCGAGTCGGCGGCGCGAACTATCAGGTTCCGGTGGAGGTCCGGCCGGTGCGCCGCGTCGCTCTTGCCATGCGCTGGATCCGCGAGGCGGCGCAAAAGCGCGGCGAGAAGTCGATGACCGTTCGTCTGGCAGGCGAGTTGCAGGAAGCCTCCGAGGGGCGGGGCGGCGCGATGAAGAAACGAGAGGAAGTTCACAGGATGGCGGACGCCAACAAGGCGTTTTCGCACTACAGGTTCTGAGGCTTGGAATCAGCGGGTTGCGCCCCAATATTTAGGGCCCCCGATTGACAAAGGATGGGTATCGCTGTGGCACGTAAGACTCCAATCGAGCGCTATCGCAACATCGGCATCAGCGCGCATATCGATGCGGGCAAGACCACGACCACCGAGCGCATTCTGTTCTATACCGGCGTGAACCATAAGATCGGCGAGGTGCACGACGGCGCGGCGACGATGGACTGGATGGAACAGGAGCAGGAGCGCGGCATTACGATCACTTCGGCTGCGACGACCTGCTTCTGGAAGGGGATGGACCTCAGCTATCCGGAGCATCACATCAACATCATCGATACGCCGGGTCACGTCGACTTCACGATCGAGGTCGAGCGTTCGCTGCGGGTGCTCGACGGTGCGTGCATGGTGTATTGCGCGGTCGGCGGCGTGCAGCCGCAATCGGAAACGGTCTGGCGCCAGGCCCAGAAGTACCGGGTGCCCAGGCTCGCTTTCGTCAACAAGATGGACCGCGTCGGCGCGAGCTTCTTCAAGGTTTATGACCAGATGAAGCTGCGGCTGAAGGCGAACCCGATCCCGATCCAGCTTCCCATCGGCGCCGAGGACAAGTTCCAGGGCGTGGTCGATCTGGTTGCGATGCAGGCGATCTACTGGGACGAAGCGACCCAGGGGATGAAGTTCGAGCGCAAGGACGTCCCGGCCGAGCTCGCGGAGCAGGCCAAGGAGTGGCGCGAGAAGATGGTCGAGGCCGCCGCCGAGGCGAACGAAGAGCTGATGAACAAGTATCTCGAATCGGGCGAGCTGTCGCTCGAGGAGATCAAGCACGGTCTTCGCATCCGCACGCTCAACAACGAAATCGTGCCGATGCTGTGCGGATCCGCGTTCAAGAACAAGGGCGTACAGGCCATGCTCGACGCGGTGATCGACTACCTGCCCTCGCCCGCCGACATTCCGCCCGTAAAAGGCCAGAAGGAAAACGGCGAGCCCGACGTACGCAAGGCCGAGGACGGCGAACCGTTTGCCGGGCTCGCGTTCAAGATCGCGACCGACCCCTACGTCGGCCAGCTGACGTTCATTCGCGTCTATTCGGGCGTGCTGTCGTCCGGCGATACGGTCTACACGTCGGTCCGCGGCAAGAAGGAGCGAATCGGCCGACTATTGCAGATGCACGCGAACGAGCGCAAGGAGATCAAGGAAGTGCGCGCGGGCGACATCGCGGCAGCGGTAGGAATGAAGGAAGTCACCACGGGCGAGACGATCTGCGACGTCAACAAGGTCATCACGCTCGAGAAGATGGAATTCCCTGACCCCGTCATTTCCCAGGCAGTGGAGCCAAAGACCAAGCCTGACCAGGAGAAGATGGGTGTCGCGCTAAATCGCCTGGCGCAGGAGGATCCCTCGTTCCGCGTGCACACCGACGAGGAGTCGGGGCAGACGATCATCTCGGGCATGGGCGAGTTGCACCTCGAGATCATTGTCGACCGTATGCGGCGGGAGTTCGGCGTCGAGGCGAGCGTAGGCAAACCGCAGGTGGCCTATCGAGAGACGTTCAAGAAGACGGTCGAACAAGAAGGCAAATTCATCAAGCAGTCGGGCGGTCGTGGCCAGTACGGTCACGTCGAGTTGAGGCTCGAGCCGCAAGCTGCTGGCAAAGGGTTCGAGTTTGTCGACGCGATTAAGGGCGGCTCGGTGCCGCGCGAGTTCATCCCGGCGGTGGAGAAGGGGGTCAAGGAGGCGTTGCAGGACGGCGTCTTGGCTGGCTACCCGGTGGTCGATGTAAAGGTGACGCTGTTCTACGGCTCGTACCACGAGGTGGACTCGAACGAGAACGCGTTCAAGATGGCCGCGATCTTTGCGTTCAAGGACGGCATGCGAAGCGCGACGCCGGTGCTGCTCGAGCCGGTGATGGCGGTCGAGGTCGAAACGCCGGAAGAGAAGATGGGCGACGTGATGGGCGACCTTTCGTCCCGCCGCGGCATCATCCAGGGCATGGACGATCTGCCCGGGGGCAAGGCGATCAAGGCGGAAGTCCCGCTCGGCGAAATGTTCGGCTACTCGACGACGCTGCGCTCGCTCACGCAGGGGCGCGCGACCTACACGATGGAGTTCAAACACTACGCCGAGGCGCCGCGGAGCGTCGCAGAGGCGGTTATCAGCAGCAAGAAGTAACCATAAGAATCGGGGAATAGCGTCATGGCAAAAGGCAAATTTGAGAGGACCAAGCCGCACGTGAACGTTGGCACGATTGGTCATGTGGACCATGGCAAGACGACGCTGACGGCGGCGATGACGAGCATTTTGGCGAAGAAGTTCGGCGGCGAGGCGAGGAGCTACCAGCAGATCGACTCGGCGCCGGAAGAGAAGGCGCGCGGGATCACGATCAACACGGCGCACGTGGAGTACGAGACGGCCAAGCGGCACTACGCGCACGTGGACTGCCCGGGCCACGCGGACTACATCAAGAACATGATCACGGGCGCGGCGCAGATGGACGGGGCGATTCTGGTGGTCTCGGCCGCCGACGGCCCGATGCCGCAGACGCGCGAGCACATTCTGCTGGCGCGGCAGGTGGGGGTGCCCTACATCGTGGCGTACCTGAACAAGGCCGACATGGTGGACGACAAGGAGCTGCTGGAGCTGGTGGAAGTGGAGGTGCGGGAGCTGCTGAGCAAGTACGATTTTCCGGGGGACAAGACCCCGATCGTGATCGGCTCGGCGCTGAAGGCGCTCGAGGGCGACACGAGCGAGATGGGCGAGGGCTCGATCATCAAGCTGGCCGAGGCGCTGGATGCCTACATTCCGACGCCCGAGCGGGCGGTGGACGGGGCGTTCCTGATGCCGGTGGAGGACGTGTTCTCGATCTCGGGCCGGGGCACGGTGGTCACGGGGCGCGTGGAGCGCGGCGTGGTCAAGGTGGGCGAGGAGATCGAGATCGTGGGGCTGAAGCCCACGACGAAGACGGTGTGCACGGGCGTGGAGATGTTCAGGAAGCTGCTGGACCAGGGCCAGGCGGGCGACAACATTGGCGTCCTGCTGCGCGGCACCAAGCGCGAAGAGGTCGAGCGCGGGCAGGTGCTGGCGAAGCCCGGCTCGATCACGCCGCACACGAAGTTCGAGTGCGAGGTGTACGTGCTGAGCAAAGAAGAGGGCGGGCGGCACACGCCGTTTTTCAACAACTACCGGCCGCAGTTTTACTTTCGCACCACCGACGTGACCGGGGCGGTGGAGCTGCCCAAGGGCACCGAGATGGTGATGCCGGGGGACAACGTGAAGATGACGGTGACGCTGATCGCGCCGATCGCGATGGAGCAGGGCCTGCGCTTTGCCATTCGCGAGGGCGGCAAGACCGTCGGCGCCGGCGTCGTCGCCAAGGTC
>Ga0210077_1000162_pt1 | contig 31889 bp, 26 predicted proteins | sample RushMan_CattailN_5_FD_185556 | JGI IMG/M metagenome (GOLD analysis project Ga0210077, IMG submission 185556) | Wetland microbial communities from San Francisco Bay, California, USA, that impact long-term carbon sequestration -... | ecosystem: Environmental > Aquatic > Marine > Wetlands ... | reverse complement strand
AGCGCTGGCTGGCGCGCACCGCGGCGAGCCGGTCGGCGCTGCCCGCCGCATCACGAAAGCCGCGCGCGGCGAGCGCCGCCGCGAGCGCGTCGCGGTCGTCCTGCCACAGCTCGCCGCCGGCGTTTTCCTGCGCTTCGGCGAACACCGCCTGGAAGTGGCGCGTGACGCGATCGCGCTGCGCGCCGAGCGCGGCGGCGAACGCGTCCCAGGTGCCGACACCGCACATCGCCGCGACCCGAGCGCGGTCTTCCGCGTCGGCGGGCAGGGTGTGGGTCTGGCGGTCGTCGAGATACTGCAGCCGGTGCTCGACCCTGCGCAGGAAGCGGTAGGCCTGCGTGAGCTCCCGCGCCGCCTCTTCGGGCAGCAGCTTGGCCCGCGCGAGCCGCGCAAGGGCGTCGAGCGTCGGACGCACCGCGAGCGTCGAGTCGCGCCCGCCGCGCACCAGCTGCAGCGCCTGCGCCACGAACTCGATTTCGCGTATGCCTCCGGGCCCCAGCTTGACGTGCTCGGCGAGGTCGCGCCGCTCGACCTCGCGCCGCACCTCGGCGTGCAGGCGGCGCATCGCGGCGAGCGTGCCGTAATCGAGGTATCTGCGGTAAACGAACGGGCGCACGATCGCATCGAGCTCGCGCTCCTGCGTGCCGGTCAGCGCACGCGCCTTGATCCAGGCATAGCGCTCCCATTCCCGGCCCTGGCTCACCAGGTAATTCTCGAGCGCATCGAAGCTCGCCACCAGCGGGCCGGATTCGCCGTAGGGGCGCAGTCGCATGTCGACGCGGAAAACGAAACCGTCCTCCGTGACGTCGGACAGCAGACCGATCAGCTTGCGCCCGACACGCGCGAAATATTCGTGGTTCGACAGCGGCCTGGCGCCGTCGGTGTCGCCCTCCTCGGGATAGACGAACACCAAATCGATGTCCGACGAGACGTTCAGCTCGCGGCCGCCGAGCTTGCCCATGCCGACCACCAGCAGCTGCTGCGGGGCGCCGCCGGTGCCGCGCGGACGGCCGCACTGCGCGGCCTGGGCGGACTCGGCCCAGCCGAGCGCGGCGCCGATCGAAACCTCGGCCAGGTCGCTCATCGTGCCGCAGACCTCGGTCAGGTCGGCCGCCCCGGCCAGGTCGCGTGCCATCACTCGCAGCAGCACGCGCCGGCGCAGGCGCCGCAGGCGGCGCTTGAGCGCCGACTCGTCGTCCCCGAGCGCGCCGTCGAGCGCGACCGCGATCTCCTCGCGCGTGAACGGCAGTGGGTCGGTGAGCTCGGCGGCGAGCTCGGGCTGCGCCTCCAGCACGTGGCGGGCGTAGCGCGAGGGCTCGAGCGACGCGGGAATCGGGGTGAGGCTCAAGTTTTCGAGGAAATCCGAATCGGGACCGATCTTTGCGGTTTAAAATACAGGCGGGCTCGGTGCGTTTATTCGCCCGCTCACGGACTATAGGGGCAACGCGAAGCACGATGCAAACCGATACCCGACTCCCGCTCTGGCTGCGGGTGCTCGAGTGGCTCGCCTGGTCCGCGTTCTTCGCTTTCGCTGCGGTCTTTCTCGCGCTGCGCTACTGGCTGTTGCCGCACGTCGAGGACTATCGTGCGCAGATCGTCGCGGCCATCTCGCGCTCGATCGGGCTGCCGGTGAAGATCGGCACCATCGATGCGGACTGGCTCGGCCTGCGCCCGCGGCTCAGCTTCAGCGACGTGCGCATCTACGACAGCGCCGGGCGCGCGGTGCTGGTGCTGCCGCACGTCAGGAACGTGGTGTCCTGGCGCTCGCTTCTGTTCCTCGATCTGCGCCTGCATTCGCTTAGCATCAATGCGCCGAAGCTTACCGTGAGGCGCGACGCTGCGGGCGACATCTACATCGCCGGCATGCAGCTCTCCGGCGCGGCGCCGCAGGGCGGGTTCACCGCCTGGGTGCTGGACCAGCGCGAGATCGTGGTGCGCAACGCAGAGATCGAATGGCGCGACGAGATGCGCGCCGCCCCGCCGCTGGCGCTGCATGCGCTCAACTTCCGCCTGCGCAACAGCGGCGCCACGCACTCGATCGGCCTTTCCGCGCATCCGCCCGAAGCACTCGGCACCAACCTCGACCTGCGCGCGGAGCTGATCGGCCGCGCCGCGGCGGATCCCGCGGCGTGGAACGGGCGGGTTTACGCCGAGATCGGCTACACCGATCTTGCCGGCTGGCGTCCCTGGATCGACTACCCGGTCGACCTGCAGCGCGGGCAGGGCGCGCTCAGGCTGTGGGCCACGTTCGGCGGCGGCAAGCTGCAGCGAAGCACCACCGACATCGCGCTGACAGGCGTCGCAGTGCGTCTGGAGGCGAACTTGCCGCTGCTCGAGCTCGAAAGCGTGCACGGACGCGTGCAGAGCCGCGCCACGGCGAAAGGCTACGAGGTATCGGGCGAGAATCTCGCGCTCGCCCGGGCGCAGGGCCTCTCGATGAGCCCGGTCAGCTTTCGGGTCACGTGGGAGCCGCAGTCCGCAACGGCACCGGAGCACGGCACGGCGCGCGCCAGTCTGATCCAGCTCGAGCCGCTGGCGGCGCTCGCGGCATACCTGCCGTTGCCCGCGACGCTGCGCAAGCTGCTCGACGAGCTCGCGCCGCGCGGCAATATGTTCGACCCCAGATTCAGCTGGAGCGGTCCGCTCGCCGAAGCGGACAAGTACAGCATCGAGTCCCGGTTTTCCGGCGTAGCGGTGAATGCCTGGCACCGGGTGCCTGGATTTTCAGGGCTCTCGGGCAGCGTGGACGCCAGCACTGCCGGCGGCCGCGTTTACCTCGCCTCAAGCAAGACCGAGCTCGACCTGCCGCAGGTCTTCCCTCAGCGGCACGTCCGGCTGGACCGGCTCGACGGGCAGATCGACTGGGCGCGTTCGCAGCCGGGCGCGATCGACGTGCGGATCCCGTCCCTGAGCTTCTCCGGCCAGCATTTCGCCGGCAACGCGTCCGGCACCTACTCCTGGCGCGACGGGCGCGGCCCGGGGACGATCGATCTGACGGCGCGCCTGTCGCGCGCCGACGGCAGCCAGGTCGCTCGCTACCTGCCGCTCGGCAGCCTGATGGGCGAGAAGGCGCGCGAATGGGTTGCCGGAGCGGTCGTTTCGGGCCGCGCGAGCGACGTGAACCTGAAGCTGCGGGGCGACCTGCACGATTTTCCCTACGCCGATCCGGCCAAAGGGGAGTTTCGGGTGAGCGCGCATTTCAGCGACGGCGTTTTCCAGCCGGCGCCGAAATGGCCGCGCATCCAGGAAATCGACGGCGAGCTGCTGTTCGACCGCGACACGATGACGATCACGGGCAACGCGGGCAGCGTCTACGGCGCCCGGCTGTCGGACGTGCGCGTGGGCATCCAGAGCCTGAAGGCCCCGCAAAAGCTGCTCGAGATTTCGGGCGCGGCGGAAGGGCCGAGCGGCGCGTTTCTCGCCTACATCGCCGGCAGCCCGGTGCGCGGCATGGTGAAAGGTCTCACCGATTCGATGCGCGCCACCGGGCGCGGCACGCTGAAGCTCAAGCTCGAGCTGCCGCTCGGCAAGCTGGAGCACAGCAAGGTGGCGGGTGAATTCCGGTTTGCCGACAACGGCGTGACCCTGATTCCGCAGTTGCCGCCGATCGAGCACGCCGGTGGCGTGGTGAGCTTCACGGAGTCGAGCGTGACGGCGCACGACGTGCAGGGCCGGTTCCTCGGCGGCACGGTGAGGATCGACGGCGGCACCGTGCCCGGCGCCGACGTGAGGGTCGTCGCACGCGGCCGCGCCGAGGCCGCCGCGGTGGAGCCTCTCGTGCCCTCGAGATGGCGGGGCTTTGTGTCGGGGGCCGCGGGTTACGTCGCCACCGCGACGCTGCACGGCGGAAACGCGCAGCTCAGCCTGGAATCGTCCTTGCGCGGTGTCGCGAGCACGCTGCCGGCGCCGCTGGGCAAGGCCGCGGACAGCGAGCTGCCGCTGCGCATCGAGCTGCTGCCGGGTACGGCCGATGCGCGCGACCGTATTTCCGTGAAGCTCGGCGACCGGCTCGCGGCGGAACTTCTGCGCCAGCGCGAGGGCCCGCAGCTCGCCGTGCAGCGCGCCTCGATCGCGATCGGACCGCATCCCGGCGAGACGATGCGCGTGCCGGAGCGCCCCGGGGTGCTGGTGTACGGGGCAATTCCCCGGCTCGACCTCGATCGCTGGTTGCCGCTGCTCACGGGCGGCGAGGCGGCAGCCGCGCCGACCACGATCGACCTCAAGGCAAGTACGCTCGACGCGTTCGGCAAGAGGTTGCGCGGGGTCACGCTCAAGGCCGGCGCCGATGCCGAAGGATGGTCGGCAAACGTGCAGGCCGAGGAGCTCGCGGGCGATCTCGCCTACCACACCGGGGACGGCGGCAAGCTGATCGCGCGGCTGGAGCGCTTCAGGATTCCGGAGGACGCACCCGGGCACGAGGCGGGCGCGAAGAGCGGCGAGAAGGAGGCCAGGGACCTGCCGGCCCTGGACCTGATCGCCAATCGCTTCACGTTCCGCGGCAAGCAGCTCGGCCGGATCGAGGTCGCCGCAAAGCACGCGGGCGCGGACTGGCGCATAGATCGGCTCGCGATGGTCAACCCCGACGCATCGATGAGCGGGAGCGGGATCTGGCGCAACGGCGCGGCGTCCTCCACCGATCTGAAATTCGAGCTGAAGGCGAACGACGTCGGCAAGTTCCTCGATCGCATCGGCTACAAGGGGCTGGTCAAGGACGGCACCGCGACCCTGGGCGGCAGCGTGAGCTGGAGCGGAGGCCCGCTGACGATCGACTATCCGTCGCTGTCGGGCGAGCTGAAGCTCGATGTCAAGGACGGCCGGTTCCTCGAGATCGAGCCGGGGCTCGGCAAGCTGGTGTCGCTGATGAGCCTGCAGATGCTGCCGCGCCGCATCACGCTCGATTTCCGCGACGTGTTTTCAAAGGGCTTCCAGTTCGAGCGAATCAGCAGCACGCTGCAAATCCGCAACGGCGTGATGATGACGAACGACTTCAAGATGCACGGCGCGGCGGCGGACGTGTCGATGAGCGGCGACACCGACCTCGCGCGCGAAACGCAGGACCTCACCGTGCGCGTGGTGCCGGGCCTGGGCGACAGCGCATCGACCGTCATCGGGCTGGTCAATCCCCTGGCCGGCGTCGCCTCGGCCATCGCGCAGCGCCTGCTCAAGAACCCGCTCGGGCAGATTTTCTCCTACGACTACAAGATCACGGGAACCTGGAGCGATCCGACGGTCGAAAAGCTTAGATCCCAGGCGCCGTCGGTTGGCGGAGAGCTGTCCGGCAGCGGCTGACTGTTATGATCGTTCGCACGGAGACCCCCTTACCCATGCAGACCACCTCGCAAGACCTGCTTCTGGGCACCGCCGAGCGGCGGCTGCTCGAACCCTACGAGCTCGAGGCGGGCAAGCTCGAGCGCGTCTTCGGCGCGCTCGGCGCGCACCGCATCGACTATGCCGACCTGTACTTCCAGTATTCGCGTTCCGAGAGCTGGAGCCTCGAAGAGGGGATCGTCAAGTCGGGCAGCTTCAACATCGAGCAAGGCGTCGGCGTGCGCGCGATCTCCGGCGAAAAGACGGCTTTCGCCTATTCCGACGAGATCAGCTTCGACGCCCTCGAGGACGCCGCGCGCGCGACCCGGGCGATCGCGTCCGCGGGCCAGAGCAGGCGCACCAGGGTCGCCCGCCGGGGCCAGCAGGTGCGGCGCTACGAGCCGATCGATCCGCTGGCGACCCTCGGCTCGGATGCCAAGGTCGCGCTGCTGGAGAAGCTCGAGCGCATGTGCCGCGCGCTCGATCCGCGCGTGAAGCAGGTGATGGCGCACCTCGGGGGCGAGTACGAAGTCGTGCTGATCGCGCGCTCGGACGGCGTGCTCGCGGCCGACGTGCGGCCGCTGGTTCGGCTGTCGGTGCAGGTGATCGCCGAGCAGAACGGAAGGCGCGAGAGCGGCAGCGCCGGCGGCGGCGGGCGCACCGGCTACTCACACTTCAGCGACGAAGCGCTGAAGGAGTACGCGGACAAGGCCGTCTCGCAGGCGCTGGTCAACCTGGAGGCGCGGCCGGCGCCCGCCGGCACCATGACCGTGGTGCTGGGGCCGGGCTGGCCGGGAATCCTGCTGCACGAGGCGATTGGGCACGGGCTGGAGGGCGATTTCAACCGCAAGGGCAGCTCGGCGTTCTCGGGCCGCATCGGCGAGCGCGTCGGCGCGCCCGGCGTCACCGTGGTCGACGACGGCACCCTGTCCGGGCGGCGCGGCTCGCTCACCGTCGACGACGAAGGCAACCCGACCACCCGTACGGTACTGATCGAGGATGGCGTGCTGCGCGGCTACCTCCAGGACGGCCTCAACGCGCGCCTGATGAAGATGCCGCTCACCGGCAACGGCCGGCGCGAGTCCTTCGCCCACCTGGTCCTGCCGCGCATGACCAATACGTACATGCTCGCCGGGCCGCACGATCCGCGTGCGATCGTCGCCGGGGTCGAGCGCGGCGTGTACGCGGTCAACTTCGGCGGCGGGCAGGTCGACATCACCAACGGCAAGTTCGTGTTCTCGGCCGCGGAGGCCTACATGATCGAGAACGGCAAGGTGACGCACCCGATCAAGGGTGCCACCCTGATCGGCAACGGCCCGGACGCGCTGACGCGAGTGAAGATGATCGGCAACGACCTGCAGCTCGACAGCGGCATCGGCACCTGCGGCAAGGAAGGCCAGAGCGTCCCGGTCGGGGTCGGTCAGCCCACGCTGCGCATCGACGGCCTGACCGTCGGCGGCACGTCCTGAGATGGAGGCGCTGCCGGCGAACGCGACCCGCTTCCTCGCCGACGCCGAGGCGCTCGCGGCGTTGCTCCCCGACGGCGCGCAGATCGCCATGCCGCCGGATTACTCGCTGCCGGCGATGGCGGTGGTGCGCGCGCTGGTGCGCCGCCGCGCCAGGGGCCTGCGGCTGCTCGGCGTGCCGGTGCTCGGCATGTGCGCCGACCTGCTGATCGGCGCCGGCTGCGTAGCCGAAGTGGAGACCAGCGCGGTGTCGCTCGGCGAAGCCGGGCTCGCGCCGCGCTTCACCGAAGCGGCCGAAAAAGGCGAAATCGCCGTCCGCGACGCCACCTGCCCGATGGTCCACAGCGGCCTGCAGGCGGCCGAGAAGGGCGTTCCCTTCATGCCGCTGCGCGGGGTGCTCGGCTCGGACCTGGTCGCGGGGCGTCCCGACTGGAAGGTGATACAGAATCCTCTTGCAAAGGACGATCCGATCATTCTCGCCCCTGCGATCTCGCCCGACGTGGCGCTGTTCCACGCCCGCTGGGCCGACCGCGCGGGCAATGTGTGGCTGGGGAGGCGGCGCGAGCTGGCGACCATCGCGCACGCGGCGAAGGCCACCTTCGTCAGCTTCGAGCACCTGCGCGAAGGCGACATGCTCGAGGACGAGCTCCTCGCGCCCGGGGTGCTCGGCTCGGTCTACGTCAGCGCGCTGGCGCCCGCGGCGCGCGGCGCCTGGCCGCTCGGGGTGGCGGACGAGTATTCGATCGACGATGCGCACGTGATGACCTACGCGAAGGCGGCCAAGACCCGCGAGGGATTCCGGGACTACCTCGAGCAATGGGTTCTTACGCCAGAGAAGAGCTACTCGCCTGCGTGATCGCGCGGCTGATCGGCGGCGCGGCGCACGTCGCCGTCGGCGCCGCCTCGCCGATCCCGGCCACCGCCTGCGCGCTGCTGGCCGCGCGGGGGCAAAGGCTCAGGGTCTCGCTGCTGCACAAGCGCAAGGGCAACCCCTTCAGCGAAGGTTCGCGCGAGCTGTTCGACCTCGCCGGGCAAGGCAGGATCGACGTCTTCTTCCTCGGCGGCGCGCAGATCGACGGCGAGGCGAACGTCAATCTGGTGCGCGCCGAGGGGCGCCGTTTCCCCGGCTCGTTCGGCTCGGCGTTCATGTACTTCGCGGCGCGGCGCACGATCCTGTTCCGCGAGGAGCACTCGCGCCGCGTGCTGGTGCCGAAGGTCGAGTTCGTCAGCGCGCCGGGCTCGAGCGCGCCGGACGTGTGGCGCCGCGGCGGCCCGCAGGCGCTGCTCACCGGCAAGGCGCTGTTCGCCTGGCAGCCGGAGCGGCGGCGCTTCCGGCTCGAGAGCGTGCACCCGGGCTCCAGCCTGGAGGAGGTGCGCGACTGCACCGGGTTCGATTTCGACTGCGCTGCCTCGGTGCCGCAGACCGCCGCGCCGACGCCCGAGGACCTCACGCTGCTGCGCGGGCCGGTCGCGCGCGAGATCGCGGCGAACTACCCCGCGTTCGGGCGCAGGGTCTGGGAGCTCGGCGCGTCCCACTCGAAATCGTAGGGGTGCGCCATCAGGGTCCGGATCGCCTGGTCGACGTCGGCATCGTGGACCAGGATCTGCTCCAGCGCGAGCGTGATCGGCATGTCCAGCTGCAGACGGTGCGCCAGCGTCGCGGCGGCCTCGACCGAGCAGAAGCCTTCGGTCACGACCTTGCGCCCGCCGAGGATGTCGTGCCACTTCTGCCCCTGGCCGATCGCGATGCCGAGCGAGGTGTTGCGCGAATGCGCGGCGTTGCAGGTCATGGTCAGGTCCCCGACGCCGCACAGGCCGAAGAAGGTGTGCAGCCGCGCGCCCTTGGCAAGTCCGAGGCGCGTCATTTCCGCCAGGCCGCGCGCGATCAGCGTCGCGCGCGCGCCTTCGCCGAGCTTTCTTCCGTCGGCGATGCCGCAGGCGATCGCGAATACGTTCTTCATCGCGCCGCAGAGCGCCGTGCCGATCACGTCGGTCGAAAGGTAGGTGCGAAAGCGCGGCGTGCCGATCGCGTGCGCCAGGCGCTCGCCCACCGCCGGGTCGGCGCAGGCAAGCGTCACACCGGTCGGCAGGTCGGTCGCGATCTCCTTGGCGAACGACGGCCCGGAGAGCACCGCGACGGTCGCCGCGGGCAGGGTCTCGGCGACGACCTCGGGCATCAGCGCGCAGCTGGTGCGCTCGATGCCCTTGGCGCAGCTGACCACCGGTGTGCCCGCGGTGAGCAGCGGCTGCATCTGCTGCGCGACGCTGCGCAGGTACTGCGCGGGCACCACGAGCACCACGAACTCGGCGCCCGCGAGCGCCTGTGCGAGATCGTTGGCGGCGCGGATCCCGGGCTCGAGCTTCACCCCGGGCAGGAACGCCGCGTTCACCCCGTCGCGGTTGACGCTCTCGACCACCTCCGGCTCGCGTGCCCAGAGCGTGGTCTCGTTGCCCGCGCGCCTGACCACGCACGCCATCGCGGTGCCGAACGCACCGCCTCCGATCACCGCTACTCGCATCGCGACGCTCCCCCGTCTTGGCCGTTCAGACTCCGGTTGCCTGCTTCATCAACTCGCGCCAGCGGCGGTAGCGCGCCGCGAGCGCCGCGTTCGCGGCCGGCTCGAAGCGGTCTTCCTGCGCAGTGCTGTTCCATTCGGCGGGACGCCCCGCCGCCAGGTAGGCGATGCCGCGCGCGCTCGCTTCCGGGTCGTCGCGCCTCAGCACCGGCAGGCCGCTGACCGCGGCGAGCCGCCGGCACAGGCCGTCCAGGCGCGACACCCCGCCGCTGACGCGCATCCGCCGCGCGGGCGGCACCCGGGCCGCCATGTGATCGATGTTCGCCTGCAGCAGGAAGGCGATGCTCTCGACCACCGCAACCGCCTTCTGCCAGGGTTCGCCCGCGCCGACGAAGCGGGAGGCGAACTCGGCCTGCCAGAACGGCCCGCCCAGCCCGGCGATGCCGTTGAGGAACAGCGGCGGCTCGCCGGGCGTTTGCTCCGATGCGTCCAGCCAGTGCGGCAGCTGCGCCAGCGCATCCTCGATCCCCAGCTCGGTGCGCAGCCACTCGAGCGCGGTGCCGGCGCCGTTGACGTTGCCCTCGACCATCCAGACCGTGCTGCGGCCGTCGTCGAGGATGATGCCGGTGAGCTGGCGCGGCACGTGGCCGGGCGCCTTCTCAAGCGCGCGCTGAATGAACGCGCTGGTGCCGATGTTGACGTAGGCCGAGTCGGGCTCGGGCCAGCCGAACGCGAACACCGCCGCCGACTGGTCGCCGTTGACCGCCGTCAGCGGCAGCGCCGGGCCCGCGAGATCGAGCGTTCCCCAGGCGCGGCAGGTCGGCACGCTCTCGGGCAGGAAGCCCTGCGGCAGGCCGAACAGCGCGAGCAGTTCCGGGTCCCAGTCGCGCGTGGCGAGATTCCAGAGCTGGGTGCGCGCGGCGCACTGCGGATCCGCGGCGAACGCCCGTTCCCTGGTCAGGCGGAACACGAGGAAGCTCGCCAGCGGCCCCCAGGCGAGACGGCCGGCTTTCGCCGCGGCGCCGACTGCGGGCAGATGGTCGAGCGCCCAGCGCAGCTTGCTCGCGCCGTAGTGCGGCGAAAGGTAGAGGCCGGTCTTGCGGTGCACCGCGTCGCCGTGCGCGGGCTCGAGCCCGGCAATCCAGGCGTGCGCGCGCCGGTCCTGCCAGCTGAACACCGGCGAGAGCGGCCGACCGTCGCGCCGGTCCCAGCAGATACAGCTCGCGCGCTGGCTGGAAAGGCCGGCGGCTTCAAGCGCGGCGCGGCCCGCGCCGAGGGCAAGCAGCGCCTTGTCCACTGCGGCGAATACCGAGGCCACGATCTCTTCGCCGTCCTGTTCGGCCCAGTCCCGCTGCGGGCGCACGAGCGCGATCTCCTGCTCCCCGCTGGCAACAATGCGCGCGCCCGCGTCGAGCACGAGCGCCCGGCTCGCATGCGTGCCCTGGTCGATCGCGAGGACGAGGGCGTCCGGACTCACAGCCATACGAGCGGCGCGATGCCGAGGGCGGCGAGCGCGAGCAGCAGGGCGAGGCTCGCCAGCCCCGCGGAGCGCGAGGCCAGCACGTAGGCGTAAACGCCTTTGGCGACGTTGTTGGCTGCCGCCGCGATCAGGATTGCCGCCGCGGCGAGCGCGAGCGGAGTCGTCCCGGGCGCGGCCTGGGTCATGCCCATGACGAACGGGTCGACGTCGCTCACTCCCATCGCGGTGGCGAGCAGGTACACGCCGCCGCGCCCGAAATGCTCGAGCGCGAGGTGCGTCGCGACCAGCATCGCGACGAACACCGCCGCAAAAGCGAACGCGGTGCCCAGCTCGAGCGGGTTCTTCGGCGCCTGGCGCTGGGCGATTTCGGCGCCGCCGCCGGCCCGGCCGCACCAGTACCAGCCGGCGCCGATCGCGATCGCCGCCAGCATCGCGAAGCTCGGCGCGAGCATCGACATCAGCGCGCGGTTGAAGATGCCGAGCAGCACGATCAGACGCAGGTACATGACCCCGGAGGCGATCACGATGCTGCCGGCGAAGAGGTGAGGATCCTCCTGCTCCTCGCGCCGCGAGCGGCGCGCGAGCGCGACCGTGGTGGTGGTCGAGGAATACATGCCGCCCAGCACCGCAGTCAGCATGAGCCCGCCGCGCCCTTGCATCAGCCGCTGCAGCACGTAGCTGCCGTAGGACACTGCGCTCACCGCGGCGACCACCAGCCAGGTCTTGTGCGGGTTGATGTCGAACGGCGTGAATCCGGCGTCGGGCAGCACCGGCAGGATCACCGCGGTGACCAGCAGGAACTTGGCGAAGGTGAGGATGTCGTCCGAGGCGATGCGCTTGGCGAGGCCCTCGAGCCCGACTTTCAGCTCGAGCAGGAGCAGGCTCACCACGCTCACCGCGGTCGCGATCCAGAACTGCTCGCGGTAGACCAGCGCCCCGACCAGATAGGTCGCGAGGCCGGTCATCTCCGAAGTGACGCCGGCGTCGGTCCTGGTGGTGAGCTTGTGCCAGTACGACAGCATCATGAAGCCCGCCACGGTTGCGAAGCCGATCGCGAGCGGCAGCAGCTCCTTGCCCGAGAGAAACGCGATCACGTAGCCGATCAGGCCTATGATCGGAAAGGTGCGCACCCCGCCGAAGGCGTAGCGTCCTTGCTCGGCCACCTTGCGCTCCTCGCGCTGCAGGCCGATCAGGAACGACAGGAACAGCACCAGCAGGAGCTTGAAGACCTCCGGATTCAGCCACTGGGGCAGGCTCACGGAGCTCTCCGCCTTTTCAGTCCTGCTCCGCCCAGCGCAGCGAGCGGCGTACCGCAGCACGCCAGCGCGCGAGCAGGTCGGCCGCGGCGCCCGCGTCCATCTCCGGCTCGAAGCGGCGCTCTTCCTCCCAGCGGGCGGCGATCTCGTCCGGCGAGCGCCAAAGCCCGATCGTCAACCCCGCCAGGTAGGCCGCGCCGAGCGCGGTGGTTTCGAGCACGCGCGGGCGCACCACCGGCACGCCGAGCATGTCGGCCTGGAACTGCATCAGCAGGTTGTTGGCGGTGGCGCCGCCGTCCACGCGCAGCTCGGTCAGCTTTTCGCCGGCGTCGCGCTGCATCGCTTCGAGCAGGTCGGCGATCTGGAATGCGATCGACTCGAGCGCGGCGCGCGCGAGGTGCGCGCGCGAGGAGCCGCGGGTCAGCCCGAGGATCGCGCCGCGCGCGAACGGGTCCCAGTGCGGCGCGCCGAGCCCCGTGAACGCAGGCACCAGGAACACGCCGCCGTTGTCCGGCACGGTGGCGGCGAGCGCCTCGATCTCCGCCGACGAGCGGAAGAACTGCAATTCGTCGCGCAGCCACTGCACGACCGAGCCGGCGACGAACACGCTGCCCTCGATCGCGTAGCCGCGCGGCGTGCCGCGCGCGGCGCTGGGCTGCGCCGCCGGGGTGGTCAGCAGGCCGCTCGCCGAGCGCACCGCGGACTCGCCGGTGTGCAGCAGCATGAAGCTGCCGGTGCCGTAGGTCGCCTTGGCCATGCCCTGGCGGTGGCAGCCCTGGCCGAACAGCGCGGCCTGCTGGTCGCCCGCGATGCCGGCGATCGGGATCGCGGCACCGAGCTCTTCGGGCGCGGACATGCCGAACACGCTCGCCGAAGGCTGCACGTCGGGCAGGATCGCGCGCGGCACGCGGAGCAGCGACAACAGCTCCTCGTCCCAGTCGCCCTTGTGGATGTCGTACAGCAGCGTGCGCGAGGCGTTGGTCTCGTCGGTCACGTGGGTGCGGCTCTGCGACAGCCGCCATAGCAGCCAGGTGTCGACCGTGCCGAAGGCGAGCTCGCCGCGCTCGGCGCGCGCGCGCGCGCCGGGAAGGTTGTCCAGCAGCCACGTCAGCTTGGTGCCGCTGAAGTAGGGATCGACGATCAGTCCGGTCTTGGCCTTGATCGTCTCCTCGGCGCCCGCCGCGCGCAGCTCGGCGCACAGCGCGGTGGTGCGGCGGTCCTGCCAGACGATCGCGTTGTGCAGCGGCTCGCTGCTCTGGCGGTCCCACAGCAAGGTCGTCTCGCGCTGGTTGGCGATGCCGATCGCTCGAATCTCGGTCGGATCGAGGCCCGCCTCGGCGATCGCCTCGCGCGCGGTGTCGCGCTGCGAAACGTAGATCTCGTGCGGGTCGTGCTCGACCCACCCGGGCTGCGGATAGATCTGCCGGATCTCGCGCTGCGCGCTCGCGCGCGGCACGGCGTGCTCGTCGAACACGATCGCGCGCGAGCTGGTGGTGCCCTGGTCGAGCGCGAGGATGTATTTCATGATGTCGGTTCCCGACCGCTTGAAGGGATTCTAACAGCGGGCCGGGTGTTAGAATTCGCGGCGCCATGCCCCTGCCGATCCAGGACGTCGAGCGCGAGCTCACCCATACCCGGCGCGTGCGCTTCGAGGGCTACAAGCGCGCCGACGGCCTGTGGGACATCGAAGCTCATTTGACCGACATCAAGAACCACGACTACCCGCTGCAGACCGGGGTTCGCCGCGCCGGCCAGCCGATTCACGAGATGTGGGTGCGCATCACCATCGACCGCGGCCTGAACGTGATCGACGCGGTGGCGGTATCGGACGCGGTGCCCTACCCGGGCGGCTGCGAAGCCGCGCCGCCCGAATACAGGAAGCTGGTCGGTCTCAACCTGCGGCGGGGCTTTCGCAGGAAGGTTCACGAGCTGCTCGGCGGCGTGCAGGGCTGCACCCACATCACCGAGATGCTCGCCGGCCTGCCGACCGCCGCGATCCAGACCTTCGCCGGCGAGGCGAAAGAGGACAGCGGCGACGGCTCCAAGCCGTTCCAGCTCGACCAGTGCATCGCGCTCGAGACCGGCTCGGAAACGGTGCGCCGCTGGTACCCGAATTGGTACAAATTGCGCGAGGAGGTCGCGAGGAAATCATGAAGATCCACGAGTATCAGGGCAAGGCGCTGTTCAGGAAGTATGGTGTCGCGACCCCGCGCGGCACGCCGTGCTTCACGGTCGACGAGGCGGTCGCCGCGGCCGAGGCGCTCGGCGGCAAGGTCTGGGTGGTGAAGGCCCAGATCCACGCCGGCGGGCGCGGCAAGGGCGGCGGGGTGAAGGTCGCCAAGTCGCGCGATGAGGTCAGGAAGTTTGCGTCGGAGATTCTGGGCATGCAGCTGGTCACGCACCAGACCGGCCCCGAGGGCCAGAAGGTGCGCAGACTGCTGATCGAGGAGGGCGCCGACATCAAGAAGGAGCTCTACGTCGGCATGGTGGTCGACCGCGGCACCCAGCGCGTGTGTCTGATGGCCTCCTCCGAGGGCGGCATGGACATCGAGGAGGTCGCGGCGAGCACCCCGGAGAAGATCCACAAGGTCTTCGTCGACCCGGAAGCGGGGCTCAAGGACGCCGAAGCCGCGGAAGTCGCGAACAAGATCGGCGTTCCCGAAAAATCCGTCCCGCAAGCGACCTCGCTGCTCAAGGCGCTGTACAAGTGCTTCTGGGAGACCGACGCCTCGCTGGCGGAGATCAACCCGCTCATCTACACCGGGGAAGGGAAGGTGATCGCGCTCGACTCGAAGATGAACTTCGACGACAACGCGCTGTTCCGCCACGCCGACATCGTCGCCATGCGCGACCTCGACGAGGAGGACCCGCTCGAGATCGAGGCCTCCAAGTATGACCTGTCCTACATTTCGCTCGACGGCGAGATCGGCTGCATGGTGAACGGCGCGGGACTGGCGATGGCCACCATGGACACGATCAAGCTGTTCGGCGGCGAGCCGGCCAACTTCCTCGACGTCGGCGGCGGCGCCACCACGGAGAAGGTTACCGCCGCGTTCAAGATCATGCTTTCCAACGCGAAGGTGAAGGCGATCCTGGTCAACATCTTCGGCGGCATCATGAAGTGCGACACCATCGCGGAGGGCGTGGTGGCGGCTGCGCGCGAGGTGCACCTGTCGGTGCCGCTGGTCGTGCGCATGAAGGGCACCAACGAAGACCTCGGCAAGAAGATCCTCAAGGACTCCGGCCTGCCGATCATTTCCGCCGACAACATGGCCGACGCGGCGCAGAAGGTGGTCGCCGCGGTGAAAGGAAAGCACTGATGAGCATCCTGATCAACAAGGACTCCCGCGTCATCACGCAGGGCATTACCGGCAAGACCGGGCAGTTCCACACCCGCACCAGCCGCGAATACGCCAACGGCCGGGCCTGCTACGTCGCCGGCGTCAACCCCAAGAAGGCGGGCGAGGATTTCGAGGGCATTCCGATTTTCGGCTCGGTCGCAGAGGCGAAGCAGCGCACCGGCGCGAACGTTTCGGTGATCTACGTCCCGCCGCCCTTCGCCGCGGCCGCAATCTGGGAGGCGGTCGAAGCCGACGTCGAGCTGGTGATCTGCATCACCGAGGGCATCCCGGTGCGCGACATGATCGAGGTGCGCGACCGCATGCGCAAGCAGAACCGCAGCAGCATGCTGGTGGGCCCGAACTGCCCCGGCGTGATCACCCCGGGCGAGCTCAAGATCGGCATCATGCCGGGCCACATCCACAAGAAGGGGCGCGTCGGCGTGGTGTCGCGCTCGGGCACGCTCACCTACGAGGCGGTCGGCCAGCTCAGCGAGCTCGGCATCGGCCAGTCCTCGGCGGTCGGCATCGGCGGCGACCCGGTCAACGGCATGAAGCACGTCGACGTGATGAAGCTGTTCAACGACGACCCCGAGACCGACGCGGTGGTGATGATCGGCGAGATCGGCGGCTCCGACGAGGAGACCGCGGCCGAGTGGGTGAAGGCGAACATGAAAAAGCCGGTGGTCGGCTTCATCGCCGGAGTCACCGCGCCCCCGGGCAAGCGCATGGGCCACGCCGGCGCGATCATCTCCGGCGGCAAGGGCACCGCGCAGGAAAAGCTCGCGGTGATGGAAGCCTGCGGCATCAAGGTGACCCGCAACCCGGCGGAGATGGGCAAGCTGCTGAAGACGGTCCTGAAGTAGCCCGGGCGCCATGGCGCCCGCGTTCGGCGTGCTGCGCCACGGCGGCCTGCGCTGGTACCTGCTGGCGCGCCTGTTCGGCACGCTGGCGGTGCAGATGCAGGCGGTCGCCGTGGGCTGGCAGGTCTACGAGGCGACGCACGATCCGCTCGACCTCGGCCTGATCGGGCTGTCGCAGTTCCTGCCCTTCATCGTCCTGATCCTGCCCGCGGGCCACCTCGCCGACCACAGCGACCGGCGGCGCATCGTCGCCGGCTGCTTCGCGCTGCAGGCCGTGGCCGCGCTGCTGATGCTCGGCTACACGCGCGCCGGCCTGCCCTCGGTGTGGCCGGTGTTCGCGATCATGGGGCTGTTCGGCATCGCGCGCGCGTTCTCGATGCCCGCGGCGCAGGCGCTGCTGCCCAACATCGTCGCGCCCGAGCACTACGGGCACGCGATGCCGCTCAGCTCCTCGGCGAACCAGGTCGCGCGCATCGCGGGCCCGGCCCTCGGCGGGCTGCTTTATTTCGCGGGCGCCGAGACGGTCTACGCGGCGGTCGCGCTCATGTCGGCGGCGGCGTTCGCGCTGATCCTCGCCGCGCGCGTGGTCGCGAGCGCGCCGCGCCAGCGCGTGCCGCTGTCCTGGCGCAACCTCCTCTCCGGGCTCGAGTTCGTGCGCACGCGCAAGGCGGTGCTCGGCGCCATCTCGATGGACCTCTTCGCCGTGCTCTTCGGCGGCGCGACCGCGCTGCTGCCCGCCTACGCGGGCGACATCCTGCACGCCGGGCCGGTGGGGCTCGGCTTCCTGCGCACCGCGAGCGGGGTCGGCGCCGCGATCTGCGGCCTCGCGCTCGCGCTGCGCCCGATCCAGCGCCACGCCGGCCGCTGGATGTTCGGCGGCGTCGCCGCCTTCGGCCTGGCGACCGTGGTGTTCGGCGTATCGAGAAGCCTGTGGCTTTCGCTCGCCGCGCTTACCGTGCTCGGCGCATCCGACATGCTGAGCGTCTACGTGCGCCAGATGCTGGTGCAGCTGTCCACGCCCGACGCGATCCGCGGCCGCGTCAGCGCGGTCAACTCGGTGTTCATCGGCGCCTCGAACGAGGTCGGCGAGTTCGAATCCGGCCTCACCGCCGCCTGGTGGGGCGTGGTGCCGGCCGTGGTCGTGGGCGGCGCGGCGACGATGCTCGTCGCCTGGGCGTGGACGCGCCTGTTTCCGCAGCTGTGGCGGATGGACGGGTTTCCCGAGCCCGAGCGCTGATCAGCCGTTCTGGTGCACGACGTTGCCCGTCGCGTCGGTCACCTTGACCTTGACCGGGATGCCCTTGCGGATGCTCTCGGTGACGATGCAGAAGTCCTCGAACTGCTCGGCGCAGCGGTCCAGGTGCTGTATCGCGGACGCGTCGTCTGACATCTCGATCGCGACGTCGAGGCCCTCGATGCGGTAGCGGCCGCGCTCGTTGCGCTCCAGGTGCCCGGTGACCTGGGCCTTGATCGGACCGGGCTTCTGCTTGAATTTGCCCTGCAGGCAGAACACCAGGCTGGCCGAGAGGCAGTTCGCCACCGCTGCGGCGACCAGGCGCGCGGCGTTCGGGCCGCGCTTATTGCCGAGCGGCTCGGGCTCGTCGAGCACGAGCTCGGCGACGTCGGGCCAGTCGAACTTGACGCGGAATTCGTAGCCCTCCTGCTGCTCGAGCGTCAGGGTGAAGCCGTGCGCGTGCGAAGGGGCTTCGGATTTGGTTTGCGCTTGTGCTTGTGCCATGAGGTCCATTCCGCTGCAAAACAGGATGGACCAAGCCTAGCCGCGCGGGTTCCCCGGGCCTTTGCGATAGATCAAGCCCGCGCGGCGGCGATCGACTCGAGGATCCCGGCGAGCGCGTCCGGCGCGGTGACGTTCGGGCTGTGGCTCGCCTCGATGTCGAAGACCTGCCAGCCTTCCTTCTGCGCGCGCTCGCGGAACTGGCGGAACACGTCGCCCGGGCGCGCCTTGGTGCAGTAGATGTAGCTCTTCGGCAGGCTGTCGACCGCGCCGCTGAGCTTCGCCGGCTGCTGGAACGATTTCACCGCGAGCGGCACGCGGCGCGGGCCGATCCACGCCAGGTCCTCGGCGCTGGTATCCGGCGGCGGCGGGGTGGGCAGCATGCGCCAGCCGTCGCCTTCGGCGTCGACCAGCGCCAGGCGCCGCGCGCGCTCCTCCGCTCCGACCAGGTCGAGCAGCGACTGGCCGTCGCGCGGCGCGAAGGCGTCCAGATAGGCGAGGCGCCGGATGCGTTCGGGCGCGCGGTCGGCCGTCACGGTGGCGACCATCCCGCCGTAGCTGTGGCCGAGCAGGATCACGTCGGAAAGGTCCTCGTAGTGGAGCACGCCGAGCACGTCCTGGACGTGCGTTTCGAGCCCGAACTCGGGGCTCGCCAGGTGCGCTCGCTCGCCGAGGCCGGTATAGGTCGGCGTAAAGACCTCGTGCCCGCGCTCGCGCAGGCGTTGGCTGATTTTCTTCCACGACCATCCACCCGACCAGGCCCCGTGCGCGATCAGAAACGTCGCCATCGCATCCTCCCCATCCGTTTTTGTCAGCCGCGATGATGCCTGAATCCCGGCGGTTTGATCTGGCGCAAGCTGAAAGACAGCGCGGGGCCTACCCTCAAAGCAGAAGAACGGGACCGCGAGCTGCAATTGCGCGCCGCCTTACTCCTCCTGACCGCTGCCCTGGCGGGATGCAGCAGCCTGCTGCCGCGCGGGGAGCAGCTCACCTATAGTCCCTGGAACAGCTTCGCGGAAGCGCAGCAGACCTTCGACCGCATCGCGCCGCATCAAACCACCGTCGCCGAACTGAAGCAGATGAAGCTCGACCCGAAAGGGAACCCGAACATCACCATCCTCAACTACTCCGACATTCTGGGCCGCTTCCTGCCCAGCCCCTCGATCAACGCTCACGACCTCGACCCCGGGGTGCAGGAATGCATCGCCGCCAAGAGCGAGTGCGAGGGCTACGAGATCAACCTGCAGACCATCAAGCGCAAGCGCTACGGCAATTTCCTGGCCGACCTGTTCAACTTCCGCCGCAAGACCGACGTCGCCGGCTACCGCTTCAACGGCGTGCTCCTGGTCAAGAACGGCTTCGTCATCTACAAGCTGACCGGCGGCCAGCCCGCGATCCACGAGTACGAGGAAAGCGTCAATCCCCTGGGTCCGCTGCAGAGCGGCGAGGTCGTCACGCGCGCGATCCAGTAGCCTGCGCCCGGCGAGCGAGCCGGTGCTGCAGGCGCTCGAGCAGCCGGACGAGATAAGCCCCGTGAACCGCTCCGGCCACCGCGCCGGCGGCGGCGAGGCTGGCGACGACGATCACCGCCGACACCGCTGCGCTGGTCTCGGGCCTGACGCCGGCGGCGACGAATACGAGCGGCATGGCGAGCGCCCAGGCGAGGGCGTTCGCGGCGATCCACCAGCCCGCGTGCGCGAGATGACGGCGCAGAATGCGCCATTGCGGGAACGCCAGGATCGCGCCGGCAACGACGCCCAGGGGCATGGCGAGCAGGAGCTGCAGCCCGTCCGGGATGTCGGGTGCCGGGGCCGGCGCGGGCCCCGGCGGCCGGTAGAGGCTGATCAAGGTGCTCGGCAACATGCCCAGCGCCCACGCGATCGCCGCGCCCAGCGTCGTCGCGGCGACCCACGAGCGCAGCCCGGGCAGCCGGCGCCGCAGCACGCCGGCCTGGGCGTAGCCGACGATCGCGCCTTCGACTGCGCCGAGGGCGACCGCCAGCGCGGCGTAAACGAGGACTGCGCCGGCCGTGACCGGCTCGCCGTATATGCGTACGAGGGTAGAGCCGACCGCGCCGACGATGCCCAGGCCGGCCAGCTCGCCGACGAGGTTGGCGGCAACCCATTGCCCCCAGAACGCAAGCTTCGAGGCCTCAGTCCGCATCCGACCAGCTGAGCGCCTTGTCCGTCTCCCACACCGCGAGATATTCCTTCAGCGCCTCGAGCTCGCCCCGGTTCGGCACCACGGTGAGCGTGCGCAGCGCCCGGTCCTGATGAACGGTGGTGGCGAAGGTCTGAATCAGCCCGGTCGCCACCTTCACTTCCTTCTCGCTCACCCAGTCCGCAAACTTGATCCGCAATTCCCCGCTCATTGCTCAAGTATCCACCTGCGGCGCAAAAGCTCCAATGGCGGGTACCGCGGGACTTTATCCGTCCGTCCTGTCGAGATCGAACGGGTGCGGCGTCCGGCCGTAGATCCGGTCCAGGATCTGCGTCTCGCGCCCGTGGATGGTGTCGAGGAATCGCTGCGCATCCTTCATCTGCCTGAAGGCGCGAAAGCCCCGCTCCAGGAAGTCCTGCAGCTCGCCGCATCCAGCCGCCTTCGCCGGCGCCCGCATGCTGCGCAACATGGCGTACACCATCGACTTGCGCACCAGCTGCGCAAGGTCCGCTCCGACCTCCGTGATCAGCTCGATCTGGTGCTGGCGCCGTGCATAGTTGTCGCAGCGCCGGTAGGCCTCCGCGTACGCTTCTTCGCTCAGCTCGCCGCGCACGCCCAGCTCGCGCACGAGGACGTCGAGCAGCTGCGCGTCCAGCTCTTCGCTCAGCGCGTCGAGCTCGACGGCCAGGCCCACTCCGTGCAGCGCCGCCTCGGGAAGGACTTTCGACATGACCGGCAGGACCCGCTCCAGGCCCGCGTCGCGCCCGCTGGTGTCGTTCAGGCCGTAGAGGTCGCTGAGGAAGAACTCGGCCGCGGGACGGTAGGCCTCGTCGTTCAGCAGATCGTCGTAGGTGCGCGCCAGCCGCGCCGACTGCCAGCGCCGCAGCCAGAGGCGCTGTGCCGCGCGTTCGGCGCTCGCCTCGTGCTCCCGGCGCAGCGACTTGACCCTGTCGATCTGCTCGCGCAGGAAATCGGCGATGTCGCTCATCGCCGCCCCGCGCCGCGCGCTGATTCCTGCTCCCTGATCGCGCGGCGAAGAATCTTGCCGATGTTGGTCTTCGGCAGCGGCTCGTCGCGGAAGACCACGTCTTTCGGCACCTTGTAGCCGCCTAGCTGCTTGCGGCAGTGCTCGATCAGCTTCTCCGCGCTCAGCGCCGGGGACTTCCTCACCACGACCAGGCGCACGCGCTCGCCCGATCTCTCGTCGGGAACGCCGATGGCGGCCGCCTCGAGCACGTCGGGGTGGCTCATCGCGACGTCTTCGACCTCGTTCGGATAGACGTTGAACCCGGACACCAGGATCATGTCCTTCTTGCGGTCCACCAGCTTGACGTATCCCCGCTCGTCGATGAAGCCCATGTCGCCGGTGCGCAGCCACCCGTCCGCGGTAAGGACCTCGGCGGTCTCCTCGGGCCGGTTCCAGTAGCCTTTCATCACCTGCGGCCCGCGCACGCAGATCTCGCCCGTTTCGTCCAGCGCAAGCTCGTTGCCGGCGCTGTCGCGGATGCTCACTTCGGTGGAGGGCAGCGGCAGGCCGATCGTGCCCGTGTACTCGCGCACGTCGAGGGGGTTTGCGCACACGATGGGCGAGGTCTCGGTCAGACCGTAGCCTTCGATCAGCGGAATGCCGAACAGCTTCTGCCAGCGCTCGGCCACCGCGCGCTGGACGGCCATGCCGCCCCCGACCGCGAGCTTCAGCGCTCTCGCGTTGATGTCCCCGATTCCGGGGGCGTTGAGCAACGCATTGAACAGGGTGTTGACGCCGGTGATCGCCGTGAACGGCACCTTCTTCAGCTCCTTGATGAAGCCCGGGATGTCGCGCGGGTTGGTGATCAGCACGTTGTGCGCGCCGAGCTTCATGAAAGTCAGCAGGTTCGCGGTGAGCGAGAACACGTGGTACAGCGGCAGCGCGGTGACGATCGTCTCGGCGCCTTCTTCCAGGTTGCGGCCGATCCAGGCGGCGGTCTGCTCGAGGTTCGCGACCATGTTGCCGTGCGTCAGGATCGCGCCCTTCGGCACGCCGGTGGTACCGCCGGTGTACTGCAGGAAGGCGATGTCCTCGGCGCCGATCGGGACGTCGGCGAGCGGCCGCTTGCCCAGCTCGAGCGCGAGCGTGAGGTCGACCGCGTTGGCAATCCGCCAGTCGGGGACGAGCCGCTTGAGATACTTCACCGCGACGTTCGCCACCAAGCCCATCGGAAACGACAGCAGGTCGCCGATCCGCGTCACGATCACGTGCGGCACGGGCGTGCGCTGCAGCACTTCCTGCACGGTGCGCGCGAAGTTCTCCAGCACCACGATCACCTTTGCGCCCGAGTCCTCCAGCTGGTGCCGCAGCTCGCGCGGCGTGTAGAGCGGATTGACGTTCACCACCGTCATGCCGGCCCGCAGCGCGCCGAACATCGTCACCGGATACTGCAGCAGGTTCGGCATCATGAGCGCCACCCGGTCGCCCTTGGTCAGGCCCGGCAGCTGCTGGAGATAGGCGCCGAAGGAGCGGCTCATCGCGTCCAGCTGCCCGTAGCTGAGCGTGGTGCCCATGTTGCTGAACGCGGGCAGGTCGCGGTAGCGCGCGCAGCTCCGCTCCAGAATGTCTTTCAGCGAGGTGTAGCTCCGGACGTCGATCTCGGCCGGGACCCCCTTCGGGTAATTCTTCAGCCAGATCTTGTCCATGGTGGGAAGCCGCACTCGGGACGCTTCCTTCTGTATACCTCGCGGACAATGCACCGGCTTGACCAATGTCAAGCTGCCTGTCCGCGCAAAGTGCATAGTCGAAATATCCTCCGGTGGGAACCGGAAGAAATGGATTGAATTCTGCAAGTTCACTGACGGAGACCGAGATGGCACAGAAGCTCAAGGGAGCGGCAGGTGACGGTAAGTTCGGCCAGGTGGTGATGAGCTCCGCTCAACAGATCTGGCTCGCCGGTCTGGGCGCCTTCGCCAGGGCGCAGGCCGAGGGCAGCAAGATGTTCGACTCGCTGGTGAAGGAAGGCGAAGCGGTCCAGGCGCGCACGGGAAAGGCCGCCAGCGCGCAGATGGCGCGGCTGAGCAAGAACGCGGCGGGTAGCTGGGACAAGCTCGAGCAGGTGTTCGAGGACCGCGTGTCGAAGTCGCTCAACCGGCTCGGCGTGCCGAGCTACGGCGACATCCAGGCGCTGTCCAAGCACGTGAACGAGCTGAACGCGAACGTGCGGATGCTGGTCAAGCAGTCCAAGGGCGGCGCGCACAAGCGCGTCGGCAAGGCTGCGGCCAAGCCGGGCAAGGCAGCCTCGCCCCCCGCGTAACGGCGCGTCATGCTTAGAGCGCACGCCGGCCGCCGCAGCAAACGGCGGCGCCAGGGGCGCTCGCGCGTCGGTCTCGCGCTCGCGGGCGGCGGGCCGCTGGGCGGGATCTACGAGATCGGGGCGCTGCTCGCGCTCGACGACGCGCTCGACGGTGTCGATTTCAACGACCTCGAGGTCTACGTCGGCGTCAGCTCCGGAAGCCTGTTCGCCTCGGGCCTGGCCAACGGGCTGAGCCCGGCCGAGCTCTACCGCATCTACATCGAGAACGGCTCGGACGAGCATCCGATCAGCCCGGGCGTGTTCCAGCGCCCCGCGCTGGGCGAGTATTTCGAGCGGGCGGTCGCGATCCCGGCGCTGCTGCTTGGCGCGCTGACGCGCTACCTGCAGAACCCGCTCGAGCGCGGCCTGCTGGCGTCGCTGCAGGCGCTGGGGCGCGCGATTCCGACCGGAGTGTTCGACAGCGCGCCGGTCGGGCGCTTCCTCACCAGGCTGTACACGAGCGGCGGCCGCAGCAACGACTTCCGCCGGCTCGGGCGCCGGCTGTATGTGGTCGCCACCGATCTCGACAGCGGCGAGTCGGTCGCCTTCGGCGCGAAGGGCTGGGACCACGTGCCGATCTCGACCGCGGTGCAGGCGAGCACCGCGCTGCCCGGCCTGTTCCTGCCGACGCGCATCGACGGGCGCGACTTCGTCGACGGCGCGCTGAGGAAGACGCTGCACGCGTCGGTGGCGCTGCGCGAGGGCGCGAACCTGGTGTTCTGCGTCAATCCGCTGGTGCCTTTCGACGCCGCCAGGGCGCGCGCGACGGGCAAGCCCAGGCACGAGAAGCTGGTCGAGGGCGGCCTGCCGGTGGTGCTGTCGCAGACGTTCCGCGCGCTGATCCATTCGCGCATGCAGGTGGGCATGGCCAAGTACGACGTCGATTACAAGGACGCCGACGTGCTGCTGCTCGAGCCCGATCCCGACGACGCCGAGATGTTCTTCGCCAACGTGTTCAGCTACTCGAACCGCAAGCGCGTCTGCGACCACGCCTACCGCAACACGATCCGCGAGCTGAGCCGGCGCGCGCGCGAGATCGAGCCCATGCTCGCGCGGCACGGCATCGCGCTGAACTCGCAGGTGCTGCGCCAGGACCCGGCGCACCTCCGCACCAGCCCCTCGCTGCGGCGAGTCTCCGGCAGGAACCTGCGGCACGGCCTGAGCGCGAGCCTCGCCATGCTCGACGACTGGGTGCAGGCGCAAAGAGGAGCGCATTGAATGGCGAAGACATCGACCTGGGCCGCGTTTCCCTACCCGGACAAGGGGTACGACTATGCCGGCGCCGGGCTGAAGAAACACTGGGCCCGGCTGCACCTCGGCGACCGGGAGCCGTTCCCGCGCGAGCCGAAGCTGATCGAGGCCTGGCGCTGCTTCCACCGCGGCGATTTCCAGCAGGCGCTGGAGCGGGGCCTCGAGCTGGGGCTGCCCGGCTACGCGGTCGCGAACAAGGCGGCGGCGATCTACGCCAACTACCTCGAGCCGGGCAAGGCGAAGAAGCTCAAGCTGCTCGAGGAGGTGGGCGCGCGCGCCGAGGAAGCCATGGCGGCGCTGCCGCGGCACGCGAACTCGCATTACCTCTATGCCTACGCGCTCGGGCGGCGCAGCCAGGGCGCGTCGGTGGTCGAGGCGCTGGCGCAGGGAATCGGCGGCAAGATCCGCGACGCGCTCGCGCGCACGCTCGAGCTCGAGCCGAAGCACGCCGAAGCGCACACCGCGGTCGGCACCTACCACGCGGAGATCCTCGACAAGGTGGGCGGCATCCTCGGCGGGCTGACCTACGGCGCGAGCAAGGACGAGGCGCTCAAGCACTACCGCAAGGCGCTCGAGCTGCACCCGGGGTCGGCGATCGCGCGCGTCGAGTACTCCGGCGGCCTGCTCATGATGTTCGGCGACAGCCGGCTCGACGAGGCCACCGAGCTGATGGTCGAAGCCTCGAAGCTCGAGCCGGAGGACGCGATGGAGCGGCTCGACGTCGAGCTGGCTCGCTCGAGGCTCGAGGAGGCCTAGCCGAGCAGCGCCGCGGCCTCGCCCGGATCGGGCGGCCCGTCCCAGGATCCCATCAGCGCGATCAACAGCAGCTGCTCGAACTCGCTGCGGAAGCGCCGCGCGATGTCCTCGGGGTTCTCGACCAGGCTCTTGTCGGCGACGACGCCGCACTGCACGCCGTCGTCGTAGCTCAGCACGCTGATGCCGAGCCCGATCGCGCCCGACTGCGGGACCCAGAACACGACCTCGCGCAGCCTGCGGCCCGCCATGTAGAGCGGGTACTGCGGGCCGGGAACGTTGGTGAGCACGAGCGAGCAGCGGCTCGCGAGCAGGTCGATGACCTCCTGCTGCAGCGCCCTGGGGCCCATGCCGACCGCGGCCATCAGGCCGAGCGTGAACAGCGGCTCGGCCGATTCCTTCAGCTCGCCCATGCGGCGCTTGAGCTCGTACAGGCGCTGCATCGGGTTGTCGATGCCGAGCGGCAGCTGCACGAACACGCCGCCGAAATAGTTGCCCAGCGGACCGCCCTTGGCCTGCGCGCGCATGTCGACCGGCACCAGCGCGCGCACCTCGACGCCTTCGACCGGGTCGCCCTTGTCGAGCAGGTAGCGGCGCAGCGCGCCGGCGGCGCAGCTCATGAGCACGTCGTTGATCGAGCAGCCGCTAGCGTGGGCCAGCGCCTTGACCTCGGACAGCGGCAGGCGCTCGGTCCAGGCGGCGCGCTTGACGCCGTGCGGCGCGCCCTTGAAGCGCGTGGGCGAGTCCGCGGACATGAGCGCGAGCCGCGCGGCTTCGGCGGTGAGGCCGATTCCGCGCCGCGCGTAGTCGAGCGCGTGCGAGGGGTGAAGCAGGGTGTCGACGTAGGCCGAGGCCAGCCCGCCGCCGATCCTGAGCGCGCCGCTCAGCGCGTTGCCGAGCGGGCCGAACCAGCCCTGCAGCAGGTCGGCGTGCGCCTCGGCGCGCTCTTGTTCGGCCGGCGCGAACTCGGGCGTGCCGCCGGCGTCGGTGGTGATCGACAGCAGCACTTTCATCAGCACCACGCCGTCCGCGTAGCAGTGATGGATGCGCGCGACGATCGCGCTGCCGCGTCCGTAGCGCTCCACCAGTTGGAACTGCCACAGCGGCCGCGCGCGGTCGAGCGGCGAGCTCATCAGGTCGCCCACCAGCTCGACCAGCTCCCTGCGCCCGGCGGGGCGCGGCAGGGCGCTGCGCCTGACGTGAAAGCTGAGGTCGAAGTCCGGGTCGGGCTCCCAGTAGGCGCTGTCGCCGTGGAACGCGACGCGCTCGCGAAAGCGCCGGTGGGCGAGGAAGTGCGTTTCCATCACCTGCCGGAAGCGCTCGAAGCTCACCCTGCCGTCGGTCAGCAGCAGCCCGCCGATCACCATCGGGTTGGTCGGCCGGTCGGTCCGCAGCCACGCGGTATCGATCGCGGACATGGGCTCGCGCTGGGACATGCGAGAACGATACAAACTGCGCCCGCGGCCTTCTTGCGCTACGTCAAACGCCTGGCGCCGGATCGATCCTAGATTAGCCCTATCTGCAAGGGACGACCGCCATGCGCTACTTCATCACCGGCGCGACCGGCTTCATCGGCTCGCGGCTCGCGCAAAAGCTCCTCGAGCGCGAAGGCTCGACCGTCTACTTCCTGCTGCGCGAGCGCAAGCTGGCGAAGGTCGACGCGCTGCGCCGGCGCTGGGGCGTCGGGCCCGAGCGCGCCGTGCCGGTCGTGGGCGACCTGACGCTGCCGCGCCTGGGCGTGTCCGACGCCGACATGGAGCGCCTGCACGGCGTCGATCACATGTTCCACCTCGCCGCGGTATACGACCTCAGGGCGAGCGCCGAGGCGCAGCAGGCCGCGAACGTCGAGGGCACGCGCCACGCGCTCGAGCTCGCGCACGAGGCGAAGGTCGGATGCTTTCATCTCGCCAGCTCGATCGCCGCCGCCGGGCTGTACGAAGGCGTGTTCCGCGAGGACATGTTCGAGGAGGCGGAGAACCTGGAGCACCCGTACTTCCGCACCAAGCACGACTCCGAAGCGATCGTGCGCGGCGAGTGCCGCCGGCCCTGGCGCGTGTACCGCCCGGGCATCGTGGTGGGCGACTCGCGCAGCGGCGAGATGGACAAGATCGACGGCCCGTACTACTTCTTCAAGCTGATCCAGAAGCTGCGCCACTTCCTGCCGGCGTGGATGCCCGCGATCGGCGTCGAAGGCGGGCGCCTGAACCTGGTGCCGGTGGACTTCGTCGTCGCCGCGATGGACCACATCGCGCACCAGCCCGGCCTCGACGGGCGCTGTTTTCACCTCACCGACCCCAGGCCGCGGCGCGTCGGCGACATTCTCAACCTCTTCGCAAAAGCGGGGCACGCGCCGTCGATGAGCCTGAAGGTCAACCCGCGCATGCTCGGCTTCATCCCCGAGCAGGTGCGGCACGGCGTCGCGCGCATGGCGCCGGTGCAGCGCATCGGCGAGCAGCTGATGAAGGACCTCGGCCTGCCGCCCGGCATCGAGCAGTTCGTGAACTACCCGACCCGCTTCGACTGCCGCGACGCGCAAGCAGCGCTCGCCGGGACCGGCATCGCCGTTCCGCCGCTGGAGGAGTACGCCTGGAAGCTGTGGGACTACTGGGAGCGCCACCTCGACCCGGAGCTGTTCCGCGACAAGAGCCTCGCGGGCGCGGTGAAGGGCAAGGTGGTGCTGATCACCGGCGGCGGGCAGGGCATCGGCCGCGCGGCGGTCACCAAGCTCGCCGAGGCGGGCGCGACCGTGGTCGTGCTCGACCGCGAGGAAGAGCGCCTGCGCAAGACCGCGGCCGAGATCAGGGCCGCGGGCGGCAGGATCGCGACCTACGCCTGCGACCTGACCGACTTCGAGCAGGTCGAGCGCACCGCCGCGGCGGTGCTCGAGGCGCACGGCGCGGTCGACGTGCTGATCAACAACGCGGGCCATTCGATCCGGCGCTCGATCGAGCACTCGTTCGAGCGCTTCCACGACTTCGAGCGCACCATGCGGCTGAACTACTTCGGCGCGCTGCGGCTCACGCTCGCGCTGCTGCCCGCGATGCAGAAGCGGAAATCCGGGCACGTGATCAACATCTCCTCCATCGGCGTGCTCACCAACGCGCCGCGCTTTTCGGCCTACGTCGCCTCCAAGGCCGCGATGGACGCCTTCGCGCGCTGCGCGGCCTCGGAGTTCGCCGACGACGGCATCGCCTTCACCACCATCAACATGCCGCTGGTGCGCACCGCGATGAGCGCACCGACCGAGATCTACCAGCACACCCAGATGCTCGCGCCCGAGGACGCGGCCGAGCTCGTCGCGCAGGCGGTCATCGAGCGGCCCGAGCGGGTCACCACGCGCCTGGGCGTGTTCGCCGAGGTCGTGCACGCGGTGGCGCCGAAGGTCGCGCACATCGTCATGAATACCGCCTACCGCATGTTCCCCGAGTCGGCGGCCGCGCTCGGCATCAAGGACCCCGCCGCGGCGCCCAAGCCCACGCCCGAGCAGGCCGCCTTCGCCGAGCTCACCCGCGGGCTTCACTTCTGAACCGTGCCGACGATCTCCTGAAACACGTGCTGCGCGACCGCGTCGGAGAACACCATCGACAGGTGGCCGATCCCGGCGAGCGGCACGTTGTCCGCGCCGGGCAGGATCGCGCTCCCCTGCGGCGCGACGTAGTTGTCGTGCAATGAGAAGACCGAAACGAGCGGCACCGGCGCGGATGATTCCGCATTGAGCGCCTCGAGCCAGGCGCTGCCGCGCCTGAGCTGGCGCCCGTTCTCGCCCACCGCCCGGCGCGCGAGCTCGCTGCCGTGGTGCGGCGTGCCCAGGGTCACGATCTTCGCGATCCGGTCGCGCGTGCGCGGATCGCGCAGGCAGGCGCGCGCGACCAGCCCGCCCATGCTGTGCCCGACCAGCACCACCTGCTTCGCTTCGGTCGCCTCGCAGATGCGCGCGATGTGCCCGGCGAGCCGCAGCGCGAGCTCGTCGATCCCCGCCAGCGGCGGCTCGAGCGTCACCGCCCAGGTCCCCGCGATCCCGCGCGCCGCGAGCCTCTTCCTGAACCACCACCACAGCCCGGCGTTGCAATAGATCCCCGGCACCAGCACCACCGGCATCCCCGGCGCCGCGGTGCCGACCGCCGAGCGCCACGCGAACGGCTGCAAGAACGTGAACAGCGCGACGTACGCCGCGAGCTCGCCCAAAAACAGCCTGGGCGTTCCGCCCGCGTACGCGCGCGACCGCGCGAAGCTCCAGCCGACCGACAGGGCGTCGATGAGCAACATCCCGGCGAGCGCGAGCGGCAGGCTCCACCCCCCCGGCCAGCCGAAATGCGCGCACAGCCGCAGCCCCGCGAAGACGAGCAGCGCGAGCGAGGCGGCCAGAGCGGCGATCAGAAAACGCGCGAGCATGTCGTGGTCATTCCTTTCCGCGATGATAGTAGAGTACGCCGATGCGCACCGGGTTTCGCCCGCGACTGTCCCGTGCCGCCGCGCGCGGCGCCATGGTCGGGCTGGTCTACCTCGCCGTCTCGGCGGCCTGGATCGCGTTCTCCGACCGCTACGTCGAGATGCTCGCCGGCGGCGCCGACCCGGCCCGCCTGACCCACTACCAGACGCTCAAGGGCTGGGGCTTCGTGCTCGTCACCGCCTGCCTGCTCGGGCTGGTGGTGTGGCGCATGCTCGCTTCGCTCGAGCGCGCCAACCTCGGCCTGCGCGCGGTCGAGAAGCGCTACCTCGACCTGATCGAGCTCGCCCCGAGCGGGGTGCTGGTGCACGCGGACTGGAAGTTCCTGTTCGTCAACGCCGCGGGCGCGCGCATGTTCGGCGCGCACGGGCCGCAGGAGATGATCGGGCGCGACGTGCTCGACTTCGTGCACCCGGAGACGCGCGCGCTGGTGCGCACCCGCGAGCAGCGCTACATCGCGCACGGCCTGACCGCGCCCGAGGCGGAGCAGAAGCTGGTTCGCGTCGACGGCACGATGTTCGAAGGCGCGGTCACCTCGGCGCCGATCCAGTACGCCGGGCGCAGCGCGGTGCTCGCGATCGTCAACGACATCACCGCGCGCAAGGCGGCGGAGGAGCGCTTCCGCTTCGTCGAGACCCACGACCCGCGCACCGGGCTGCCCAACCGCGCGACGCTGCGCGAGCTGCTCGAGGAGCGCATCGCGCGCGCGGAGCACGCGGTGCACCTGCTGCTCGCGATCAACGTCGACCGCCTGAGCGCGGTCAACGACACCCTGGGCTTCCACGCCGGCGACCAGCTGCTGCTCGATGTCGCGAGCGCGCTGCGCGGCGCGGTGCGCGGCGACGACGTCGTGGCGCGCGTCTCGGGCGGCGAGTTCATGGTGCTGCTGACCGACCTGCGCGAGGCCGGCGACGCGCCGGGGCTGGCGAAGAAGATCGTGGGCGCGATCAGCCGCCCCTACGTCGCGGAGGGCACCGCGCTCACCCCGACCTTCTCCTGCGGCTACGGCTGCTTCCCCGGCGCGGGGCGCGACGCCGACACCCTGATGCAGAACGTGCACGCGACCCTGTTCCACGTGCGCGGCGGCGGCAAGGGCGGCATCGCCGCCTACTCGGAGAGCATCCGCGACGACCTCGAGACGCGCATCGCGCTCGAGGGCGGCCTGCGCGCGGCGCTCGCGCAGGACGAGTTCGTGGTGCAGTACCAGCCCGTGGTCGGCGTGCGCGAGCGGCGCATCGTCGCCTGCGAGGCGCTGGTGCGCTGGCGGCGCCCCGACGGCGTCATCGTGCCGCCCGGGCGCTTCATCCCGCTCGCCGAGGACTCGGGCCTGATCGTGCCGCTCGGCGCCCAGGTCATGCGCAAGGCCTGCCGCCAGGCCGCCGAATGGAGCCGGGGAGATCCGTCCCCGCTCAACGTCTCGATCAACCTCTCGGCGCGCCAGCTTCACGACCCGGACCTCGTCGCGACGCTTCAGGCCGCGCTCGCCGGGTCGGCGCTTCCCGGGCACCAGGTCGAGCTCGAGCTCACCGAGAGCATGCTCGTGGTCGGCGGCGCCGACGTCGAGGCGATCCTCGCCCGCCTCAAGGCGCTCGGCGTGCGGCTTTCGCTGGACGACTTCGGCACCGGCTACTCGAGCCTCGCCTACCTGCGCCGCTTCCAGATCGACTGCCTCAAGATCGACCAGAGCTTCGTGCGCAACGTCACCGACCACCCGGCCGACGAGTCGATTGCGCGCACCATCGTCTCGCTCGCGCGCGCCCTCAACATGAAAACGGTCGCCGAGGGCGTCGAGACCCCCGAGCAGGCCGCGCTGCTCGCCTCCATGGGTTGCGACTGCCTGCAGGGCTACTGGTTCGCTCGCCCCATGTTCGCCGGCGACTTCACGGCCTGGCGCGCGAAGCCGCTCGACTTCGGCTGGCTGCCGGGCGCCTAGGGGCGGCCGGAGGCGAGTTTATTCCCGCGCTGCGCCTGTCGTTCGGGAAACCGCCGCGGGAACA
>Ga0210077_1000161_pt1 | contig 31945 bp, 29 predicted proteins | sample RushMan_CattailN_5_FD_185556 | JGI IMG/M metagenome (GOLD analysis project Ga0210077, IMG submission 185556) | Wetland microbial communities from San Francisco Bay, California, USA, that impact long-term carbon sequestration -... | ecosystem: Environmental > Aquatic > Marine > Wetlands ... | reverse complement strand
GAAGGGGTAAGAGGGATTGTGGTGATCATCGAAGATGAGGTCGGCATATGGGGGGATCTGAACGTCGTGCCGCTTAACTTAGAAAAAGGTTGAGTTTTCAGATAGAAAAAGGTAGAGGGAATCATGGAATGCCGGAATTATGGAGGACGCCGCTTCAGGCATGATTAAATTTTTGGCTGAAAGAACCTGAGCCAAATTGAAAATTGAAATAATTTCTTCCGCCACTAAGGCACCCGGGTCACTAATAAAGAATAATAAATATGTCCTTTGTGTCTTAGTCCCTTTGTGGCAGGCATACCAAGATATTTTGAATTTGGATTGGATAGGAGCGTGTGATATGAAGACCATGTGGGCGCCCTGGCGCATGGAATATATTGTCGGAGAGAAGGACGAAGGGTGCATTTTTTGCAAAGCGCTTTCAGATCAGGACAACCTGACCCTTTATATAGGGCATGTGACAATGGTGGTTATGAATAAATATCCTTACATCAACGGTCACTTGCTGGTTGCACCGATCCGGCATCTATCCGCATTGGACCAAATAGATAAAGGTGAAATGGGGGATCTTCTCGAAACTGTCGAAAAATCCGTGGGAATACTCAAAAAGGTGATGCAACCGGATGGTTTTAACGTTGGGCTCAACCTGGGAAAAGTGGCGGGCGCCGGTATTGAGGAACATCTCCATTTCCATATTGTTCCCAGATGGTTTGGGGATACCAACGCGTTAACCGTTTTTGCCGATGTACGTGTCATTCCGGAGCATTTGCTGGCCACTTTCAATAAGCTGAAGCCATACTTTGATAAAATTGAATAAAGATCCTGAATTTAAAGGAGATAAATGATGAAAAAAGTGAAAATTGTACTCTGGATCATTTTACTCGGCTTTCTCGCAATTATCTTTTATTCAAACCAAGATTATTTTTTAGCCAAACAAAGCATTCAAATAAAAATACCACATATCGCAACCAAATCATTCAAAGAATTGCCCAATGTCGTCTACTTTCTTGTTTTTTTTGTTATCGGTTTTTTGGTTGCTTATTTTTTCAGTCTTTCCGAACGGTTCAAATCGAAAAAGACCATTAAAAATTTAAACACTGCGGCCACATCGCAATTGCAAGAAATTTCAACACTTAAGAAGGAACTTGATTCATTAAAAGGCAGTGTTGTGGACACGAAAACATCGGAACCCATAGCGCAGAATCCTGAGAGCACGACTTGACATTTTTATTAGACTTTTTAAAACTTATGTTTGTAATCCGCGATCAATATCATTTTTTCATGAGTTTTATCCGCTTTTGGCGTGATCTTTCAGCAAACGGTTTAATGTCAGCCGAAGCGGTAATCCTTTCAACAGGCTAAAATGTTACATTTTTTCGTTGTTTGAGTCGTATGAATCTTCAAAAAACAACGCCCATGATCAAACAGTATCTATCCATCAAGGAAAGATATACGGATGCGATACTTTTTTACCGGATGGGGGATTTTTACGAAATGTTTTTTGAGGATGCCGAAGTCGCATCCAAGGCCCTTGAAATTACGCTGACATCCAGAAACAAGAAAGATGAATTTCCGATTCCCATGTGCGGTGTGCCGTACAAGGCGGCGCAGGGATATATCGCCCGGCTTGTAGACCGGGGCCATAAAGTGGCCATCTGCGATCAGGTTGAAGATCCTGCCATTGCCAAAGGGCTGGTCAAAAGAGAAGTCGTTCGAGTGATGACGCCGGGAATGATCCTTGACAATGAGCTTTTGGATGAAAAATCGGATAATTATATTCTTGCCGTGGCCCGGAATGACGATACGCTCGGGCTTAGTTATCTGGATATTTCTACCGGTTCTTTCAGGCTCTCGGAATCGAGGGACATGGGATCAATTGTGGACGAAACCCTTCGGATTTCCCCCAGTGAGGTACTTTTCCCGGAATCTTCAAAAAACGACCGCTTTTTTTTGCCGGTTTTGAATGCCTTGTCCGATCGATCCATAACCTTTGTATCTGACAGCGCGTTTGAGTATGGCAGAGGACGTCAGCGGCTCATCAATCAATTCAATACGCTTTCCCTTGAAGGTTTTGGTTGCGAACATCTGAAGGCCGGCACCCGTGCAGCCGGTGCGCTTGTTTATTACATCCGAAAAACCCAGAAACAAAAAATTGAACATTTGTCTGCAATCGAATCTTATTCCCTCAGCAAATACCTTATGATTGATGATATAAGCTTCCGAAATCTTGAAATAATAAAGAATATAAGAACAGGATCTAAGCAAGGAACACTCCTTGGGATCATGGACCAAACAGCAACGGCCATGGGCGGGAGAATGCTGAAGCGGTGGATCCGGTATCCACTGATGGATGTGTCCGAGATAACGTCCAGGCTGGATGCTGTCGAAGAAGCGAAAAACAACATATCGGTTCGCCGCGCAATCCGCGAAAAAATGAAAACGGTGTATGATCTTGAGCGGCTCGGAAGCAAGATTGCCATGGGACAGTGTAATGCCCGGGATCTTGTTGCACTGAAACAGTCGCTGAACAGTCTTCCGGATATTTGGGCTCTGCTATCAAATTTCGACGCGGAACACTTAACGTGCCGTCAAAATATCGACAATTTGACTGAATTGGCCGGCTTGATCGACAAGGCCGTTCGAGAAGATGCCCCGCCTTTCGTCAATGAGGGGAAAATGATCAAAACCGGCTTCAACGCCGAACTCGATGAACTCATTTCCATGAGCCGGGATGGAAAAAAATGGATGGCCGAGCTCGAGATCAAAGAGAAGGATGCAACAGGGATAAACTCTCTGAAAGTCAGTTATAACAAGGTATTCGGTTATTTTATCGAGATTCCAAAAGCGCGGTCCAAAGCGGTTCCATTGCACTATGTGCGTAAACAGACCCTTGTGAATGCAGAGCGATACATTACCGATGAATTGAAAAAGTTTGAAACAAAAGTGTTGGGGGCTGAGGATCAACGGGCTGTCCTTGAATACGAGCTGTTTTCCCGGATAAAAAACGAAGTCACAAAAAACAACAGCGCCATTCAACAGGCGGCTCGATTTCTGGCCCGTTTGGACTGCCTGCTGACGCTGGCTGAAATTGCCGACCAAAATGACTACCACCGGCCGGAATTTAACACTCAGGGCTATATTCTCATCGAAGACGGGCGGCATCCAGTGGTGGAAAAGATGATTACCGGAGAGCGATTCGTGCCGAACACCATCAAATTGGATGATGCCGAGGAACAAATACTCATTATCACCGGTCCCAATATGGCCGGAAAATCAACGGTACTTCGCCAGGTGGCGTTGATGGTGCTCTTGGCCCAGATGGGCGCTTTTATTCCGGCATCAAAAGCTTCCATGGGTATTATCGACAGAATATTCACACGTGTCGGCGCGTTGGACAATCTTTCCCAGGGACAGAGCACATTTATGGTCGAGATGCAGGAAACAGCTAATATTTTGCACAACGCAACCCAGAACAGTCTCGTCATCATGGATGAAATCGGACGAGGAACCAGTACCTTCGACGGCCTCAGCATTGCCTGGGCGGTTGCGGAACACCTCCATGATGTAAAGGGCAAGGGAGTCAAGACGCTTTTTGCCACCCATTACCATGAATTGACGCAGCTGGCGCGGTCAAAGCCCCGGGTAAAAAATTATAATATCGCCGTCAAAGAATGGAATGATGAAATCATTTTTTTAAGAAAGCTGGTAGAAGGCGGTACGAATAGAAGTTACGGTATACAGGTGGCGCGGCTTGCGGGCATTCCCAACCCGGTTATTCTGCGTGCCAAAAAAATTCTTTATGATATCGAAAACCATGAACTCGGCTTGAGGGGGTCATCCGTTTTGACCGAAGGGTTGAATATTTCTGGGAAAGGTCATGTACAGCTTAATCTTTTTGCCAACCCGGATCATTTCATTTTAGAGAAGCTGCAAAATCTCGACATCTCGAAAATGACGCCGCTGGATGCACTCAATTGTTTAAATGAACTACAGGATAAGGCTAAAACCATTGTTATTTAATCACAAAAAGATATGTCTTTCAGGTATCCTGGTCGTCTGCACATTCTTTATGATGTGGCCGCAGGACCTATCTGCGGCAACGGCAAAGGACAAGTACTATAGAGCAGAGACCTGCTATAAAAAACTTCGTCACAATCCAAGAAAACAAAAATACAGAGACAAATGGCTGGCCTGTATCGAAAAGTTCAATGCGGTCTACCGGCAGGACCCCAAGGGACCATGGGCTGCTGCAGGGCTTTATATGTCCGGACAGTTATATCAGGAACTTTACAAACGATCCTTCAAAATATCCGACAAGGAAACGGCTGCGGATGCCTATGAGCGTATTATCGCCGGTTTTCCGAAAAGCAGATACCGCCAAAGAGCTGAAACCGCATTGCGTGATCTGAGGTATAAAACAACCCAGAAAATAACGGCTAAAAAGGCAGCCTCTAAAAAAGACGATACAGGGAAGGCAGACGACGAGATTGAAACGGAAATTGAAAAATTTGCTTCAGCACCGGTTTTGGCAAAAACAAATACAAAAGCGCCTGCATCAGGGATCTCCACAGTCTCGGGACTTCGATACTGGTCAAACCCCAGTTACACCCGGGTCGTTGTGGATGCAGACAACGATATCGTATTTGCCCATAAACTTCTCAAAAAAGACACATCGATTAACAAACCCCAACGCTTATATATCGATCTTAACAACAGCAGGCTGAAAAAAGACATTAAAAAAATCGTTCCAATCAACGACGATCTCCTTCTCGACGCCCGTGCCGGTCAGTTCGCCTCAAATCGGGTTCGAGTGGTGGTCGATATCAAGTCTTTTAAAAGGTATAAAATATTTTCGCTCAATAATCCGTTTAGAATCGTTATCGACATCTGGGGAGAAGTCGCAGAGCCGGCGATGCCGGTTTTAAAGGCGAACACAAAGGATGCGAAACTTGTGCCGGGGGCATTGGCGAAACAGCTTGCTCTGGGTGTCAGCCGTATTGTCATCGATCCGGGTCACGGGGGTAAAGATTACGGTGCGCCGGGATATCAACGCGGAATATATGAAAAAGATATTAATCTGAAACTCGCGCGGCGGCTGGCCAAAAAAATTCGTGAAGAACTGGGGTGTGAGGTGATCATGACCCGGAACAGCGATCGATACCTGACCCTTGAAGAGCGCACCGCGATTGCCAATACAAAAAATGCAGATCTTTTTATATCCATACACACCAATGCTGCCAGGGACAGAAGGGCATACGGCATAGAGACGTTTTACCTGAATCTGGCCACGGACAACGATGCCATCTTGGTTGCTGCCAGGGAAAATGCGACTTCAACAAAAAATATCAGCGATCTGGAAACCATTTTGAGCGATCTGATGCAAAATGCCAAGATCAACGAATCGAGCCGTCTGGCGGTTTATGTCCAAAAATCGATGTGCCGGTATGTGGGAGACCACTACACCAGGGTAAGGGGCAAGGGGGTTAAACAGGCTCCGTTCTATGTGCTTCTGGGAGCCCAGATGCCCGCCATACTCATAGAAACCTCCTTCATCAGCAACCCCAGAGAATGTACAAGGCTGAACAGTACGGCCTATCAGGATCGAATGTCGGAAGCCATCGTTCAGGGAATCAAAAAATATATCAAAGACATGAACCCGACGGCATTTATGGATAAAAATCCCAACCCGAGTTCGGGAAATTACGGAGGATAGTTTATGGAATACCGGAACATCATATTTAAAATAGAAGAAGGGATCGCCACCATTACATTTAACAGGCCCGAAGTGTTAAATGCACTCAATGAGGCATGCCTCGAAGAGTTTTCCCATGCCGTTGACGAGATTGCCGGAGATGAAGACGTCAGGGTGCTTATCCTTACCGGCGCCGGGAAAAAATCCTTTGTCGCCGGGGCGGATATCACGGAGTTTTTAAAATTTAATGTTCTTAAAGCAAAGCAGTTTTCCGAGAAGGGGCATTGTCTTGTCAATAGGCTCCAGGACCTGCCCATACCCGTCATAGCGGCGGTCAACGGTTTTGCACTGGGCGGCGGATGCGAGGTGGTCCTGGGGTGCGATTTTATTTATGCCTCTGAAAACGCCATGTTCGGTCTGCCGGAGATCAATCTGGGCATCATTCCCGGATTTGGCGGCACCCAGAGACTGCCGAGACTCATCGGCAAAAACAGGGCCAAAGAGATGATATTCACCGGCAAAATGATTCCCGCGGCCGAAGCCCATGCCATAGGGTTGGTCAACAAAGTATGTCCGCAGGAACAACTCATGAATGAAGTCTTAAAAATTGCCGGTACCATTGTTTCAAAAGGCAGGGTTTCCCTGCGTGCGGCAAAACAGGCCATCAACAGCGGCATGGATGTGGATCTCAAGACAGGGTGCCGCATAGAAAGCGATGCGTTTGCGATATGCCTGACAAGCCCCGACGCAAAGGAAGGAACTCTGGCTTTTCTCGAAAAACGAGAGGCTCGGTTCAAAGGAACATTGACGGAATAATAATCTATCTTTTTCCTTGACATAAACGAATCCATCAAATATAGAGCCTCAAATAAAGATGACATAACAACTTTAGTTTTCAGGACAAAACAGATGCGGTTTCGGTTTTTCTACTTTGGTTTTTTTAGTTTTTTGGGTGGCTTCTTTTTTAAGAAGTCTATCCATGGGCCGGCAAGGTAGAAAGAACCAGCTTGTTAAAAACCATGGGTAGACAAAAAAAGAAACCCATGGTTTTCTTTTTTAAGGCTGTGGGTTTCAAACCCGCAGCTTTTTTTTTAAATGCGGTGATCCATTTTTCGTTCATGAATTTAAAATACAAACCATTTCTGAAAGGAGTATTGTAATGATTCTCGACATCGGATTCGAAACCATGCCAAGAGAAGATCTCGAGGCCATCATACTTCGGCGGCTCAAAGCGACGATCGATCGGGTTTATGCAAATGTCCCGTTTTATCGTAAAAAATTTGAAGAAAATAATCTTACGCCCAATGATATCAAATCTCTTGAAGATTTAAAACGAATCCCCTTTACCAAAAAAGAGGATTTAAGAGACAACTATCCCTTCGGTATGTTTGCCGTACCAATGGACAATGTCGTTCGAATCCATGCATCCTCCGGTACCACCGGCAAACCTACCGTTGTGGGGTATACGGCAAGAGACATCAATACCTGGGCGGAGCTGATGGCCCGTTCACTGGCCGCCGGCGGCGCAAACCGGGGAGATATCATTCACAATGCTTACGGATACGGCCTGTTTACAGGGGGCCTGGGTGTACATTATGGTGCGGAAAAACTCGGTGCGTCCGTTATCCCGGTTTCAGGAGGAAACACAAAGCGGCAGATTGTCATCATGAAGGATTTCGGTCCCACGATATTGACGGCAACGCCTTCTTACGCGCTCCACCTCTCGGAAGTTGCCGAAGAGATGGGGGTCTCCTTTAAGGATTTAAAATTTAAATACGGAATATTCGGCGCTGAACCCTGGTCCGAAAAAATGCGCAATGAGATTGAAAAGAAGCTGAACATGGTTGCCGTGGATATCTACGGTTTGAGCGAGGTGATCGGACCCGGAGTTGCCATTGAATGCCATGAAGCAAAAAAAGGGCTTCACATATTTGAAGATCATTTTATCCCCGAAATTATTAACCCATCCACCGGAGAAGTTCTTCCTTACGGAGAAACCGGAGAACTGGTTTTTACGACCATCACCAAAGAAGCATTCCCGGTTATCCGTTACCGGACCCGGGACATCACTTCACTGAATCCCGAGCCGTGTATTTGCGGTCGGACACATATCCGCATGAACAAGGTGAGCGGACGAACGGATGACATGCTGATCATCAGAGGCGTCAATGTCTTCCCGTCACAGATCGAAAGTGTCCTGATGGAGATGGACGAAGTTGAACCCCATTATCAGCTTGTCGTCGATCGAGTTGACAATCTGGATACCCTTACCGTTCTGGTCGAAGTGGGTGAACGTCTCTTTTCCGATGAAGTCAAACGCCTTCAGGACCGGGAAAAGAAAATTGCAAAAAACATCAAGGACTATCTTGGTGTTTCGGCAAGAGTTAAGCTGGTGGAACCCAAGGTCATCGCCCGGAGTGAGGGAAAAGCGGTGCGGGTGATTGACAATCGGAAAATATAGGGTGATCGAGGTTCAGAGTTCAGGGCTTGGAAGCAGAGGGGCGGAGCAAATAAAGAACTATAAATGAGAGCTGAAAGAACTAAAATAAAAAACCAATGACAATTGGCCAATGACCAATCATAAGGAGGCAGATATGAAGGCGGAACAGATATCAGTCTTTTTGGAGAACAAGGCCGGGCGTTTGGCCGAAGTGACCGAGATTCTTTCCGAAGCAAAGGTGAACATCAGAGCCCTTGCGCTTGCGGACACATCCGATTTCGGTGTGCTTCGCCTGATCGTAGACAATAATGAAAAAGCTGTTGAGGCGCTGAAGAACCGGGGATTTACCGTGGGGAGAACCGATGTCTTGGCGGTGGAGGTGGAAGACAGACCCGGAGGCCTTCACAGCATACTGGACATGTTGAACGGGGCTGAAATCAACGTGGAATACATGTACGCCTTTGTTCAACATAGCGGAAAAAATGCGGTAATGATTTTTCGCTTTGATCATATCGATGAAGCCATTAGGGTGCTTGAAGAAAACAATGTCAAGGTCATCAACGGCAGCGAGGTATATACCCTTTAAGCCTGATTGGACAGTGTAAAACGGCTGATTCTGCCGGATCGCAGCATCAAGCCCAAGTTTCAGATGAGATCCGTTTGAAACCGGCCATTGTTTCAATATCCATTTCGGACCCTATGCGGCTGTTACTATCGAATGGATGATAAAACCGATTCAATTGCAGAAAGTACTTTGATTTTCGAAACAATTTGCGTGTTAACGTTTAAAAAAAAGGAGGAGGCGTAAATGACACTCAAGAGAATTTCTGTTTTTTTGACAATCGGACTGTTCTGTTTGGGACTGTGGATCAGCCCGGCACTGGCATTCAAGGGGACTTATAAAGTGGGCGCTGTATTTTCAGTGACCGGTCGAGCATCTTTTTTGGGAGATCCTGAAAAGAAAACCGCTGAAATGATTGCGGAGCAGATCAACAAGGCCGGCGGCATCAACGGCAAAAAGCTGGAACTGATTGTTTATGATACCGAAGGCGATGCGACCAAAGCGAATTTGGAAGTAAAAAAACTGATTATCCAGGACAAAGTCAGTGCGATAATCGGTCCTTCCTTGAGCGGGACGTCCCTTGCGGTGGTGCCTCTGGCTGAAAAATACAAGATCCCGCTGATTTCCTGCGCAGCCAGTTACAAGATCGTGCATAATGACAAGACCGGCAAACCGTATAAATGGGTCTTTAAGACCCCGCAAACCGATAGCCTGGCCGTGGAAGCGATTTACACTTATATGAAAAAACACGGTATCAGCAAAATCGCCATTATCAGCGGAACTACCGGTTTTGGCGCCAGCGGCCGCGAAGAGCTCATCCGGCTGGCACCCAAATACAATATCAAAATTGTTGCCGATGAAAAGTACGGACCCAAAGATACGGATATGACAGCCCAATTGACCAAGATCAAGGGCACGTCACCCCAGGCCATTGTCAACTGGTCTATTGGGCCGACCCAGGTGACGGTGCTTCGCAACCGGAGAGATCTGGGAATGGCCGATATCCCTTTTTACCAGAGCCATGGATTCGGCAGCCATAAAAATATTGAGCTGGCTGCAGGCGCGGCGGAAGGTGTTCTCTGTCCTCTGGGCGCATGTAATATCGCCGACCTCTTGCCGGCCAATAATCCGCAAAAGAAAGTGACCGAACAATATAGGAAAAACTACTTGGCCAGTTGTAACGAACCGGTGTCTTCATTCGGCGGCCATGCATGGGATGCGCTGGAGATAGTAAAAGAAGCGCTTACACATGTTGGCGGCAACAGGGCTAAGATCCGGGACTATCTTGAAAATAATATTAAGGGTTTTGTCGGCCAGCACGGGATATTCACCTATTCACCGACAGATCATAATGGTTTGACCAAAGAAGCGTTTAATATGGTGGTGGTGAAGAATGGAGACTGGGCTCTGGCGAACTGATTCCTTTGCCAGGGTTATTATCTGAGATTTGTATGATTCGGATATTAGACGCGATAAAGCTCCCCGCAGCTGGCTGCGGGGAGCTTTATTTAATGAGATATAATGGACAAAATTACCCTCGCAGGTCAGATTTTTCAATATTTAATCACTGGGATCACCGTGGGCAGCATCTATGCCATGGTGGCGGTGGGATTTAATATCATCTACAATGTCACCGAGATCATCAATTTTGCCCAGGGCGAATTTGTCATGTTGGGCGGGCTGGTCATGGTTTTTTTTTATTCGGTGCTGAAGCTTCCCCTGATCATGGCTTTTCCGGCCACGGTGATCCTCGTAACTCTGGTGGGGATGCTCTTGGATCGCCTGGCAATCCGGCCCATTCGGCACCCTTCTGTCTTAACGTTGATTATCGCCACCATTGCCGCGTCGATTTTGATCAAAGGTGCGGCCATGTTGATTTGGGGCAAGGATCCTTATGATCTTCCGGCATTTTCCGGGAGAAATCCCATCACGGTTTTCGGAGCCGTCATACAGCCCCAGTATTTCTGGGTGATTGGTTTTCTGATTATCATCGTCATTGCGTTGTCGTTTTTTTTTGATCGAACCATTATCGGAAAAGCCATGATTGCGTGTGCGGACAATCCGGATGCAGCCAGCCTTGTTGGGATTAATGTTCAGCAGATGATTTTGCTTTCATTTGCACTCTCTGCGGCCATTGGATCGGTGGCCGGTATTACCCTGACGCCGATAGCCCTTATGGAATACGATCGGGGTGCCATGTTGGCGGTAAAGGGATTCGGGGCGGCCATTCTCGGCGGACTGGGAAGTTTTCCCGGGGCTATCGTGGGCGGGCTTATTATGGGTACTATCGAGTCCTTCGGGGCCGGCCTTATCAGCTCCGGTTATAAAGATGCCTTTGCGTTGATCGTTCTTCTCATTGTTTTGTTTTTTAAACCCAGCGGAATTTTTGGGAGTTTAGAGATCAGCAGGATCAAAAGGTTTTAAAGATGTTACGTATCGGAAAAATTCCCATTGCGGCTTTTTCGCTCTTTATCATCGCTTTTCCGTGGATTGCCCACAACATTCCTCCAATCGAAAACTATATCGACCTCATGATTTTTGCGGGCATTTACTGCCTCATGACCATCGGCTTGAGTCTGCTGATGGGGTATGCCGGCCAAATTTCCATCGGGCATGCGGCCTTTTACGGCATCGGAGCCTATACTTCCGCGATTTTGACGGTGCATTATGGTTTGAATCCGTGGCTGTGTATGTTCTTCGGCATGATCATGTCGGCAATCATAGCGGTCCTGGTGGGAGCCCCTTCTCTCAAGCTGAGAGGCCATTATCTGGCCATGGCAACCCTTGCCTTCGGGATTATCGTCTATATCATTTTCAACGAGGAGGCGTCCTGGACCGGTGGTCCGGACGGTATGACCGGCATTCCGGGATTAAATTTGTTCGGATTTGCATTTGATTCCGTTGAAAAATATTATTACCTGGTGTGGATTTTTGTCTTTGCCGCCTTTATCTTTACCGCTAATTTGATTCAATCAAGCACCGGCCGGGCCTTAAGGGCCATCCATGTCAGTGAACCCGCAGCCGGCGCCATGGGCGTGGATATTTCCGCGCATAAATTACTGGTTTTTGTCTATTCCGCAGTGCTGGCCTCCTTGGCAGGCAGTCTTTATGCCCATTATCTTAATTTTATCAACCCGGCCACTTTTGATCTTTTCTTTTCAATCAAACTTCTGATCATGATTGCGCTGGGCGGTATGTACAACATATGGGGCGCAATTATCGGCGCGGGTCTTATCACATTTTTAAGCTATGAATGGCTGCATTACTTTGAAGAATTCGAGGTCATCGTATACGGGGCCATTCTGCTTCTGGTTACCATATTTTTGCCCAATGGACTGGTGGGGGCGCCGGAAATCGTAAAAAGCTGGTTCAGGAAATAATAGCCCGATGAATTTTGTAGGAGAAGAAAATATTCTGGAAGTCAGCCGCGTGGTCATGGCCTTCGGCGGATTGATGGCACTGAGCCATCTCAGTTTCAAAGTAAAAAGAGGAATGATCAAGGCGGTTATCGGCCCCAACGGTGCCGGAAAAACAACCCTTTTCAATATCATTACCGGTTCTTTTCATCCCACCGAAGGATCGATAATATTCAAGGGATTGCCCCTCGAGCATCTCAAAGCCCACAAGATCGCCCGTCGGGGCATCTCCAGAACGTTTCAGACGGTGGAGCTGTTCGGAAATATGACGGTACTGGAAAATGTGATGCTGGGGTGTCATACCCGTGTCCGGACCTCATTTCTGGCTTCGGGATTTAGGTTGCCCATCGCCCGGCAAAAAGAAATCCAGATACAGGAAAAAGCCATGAAGATCTTAAAATTTATCGGCCTTGCCGACAAGTTCGAAGATCCCGCAGGCAGTCTGCCCCTCGGAGAGCAAAAGATACTCGAGATTGGGAGGGCATTGGCCTCCGATCCGGAGCTGATTTGCCTGGATGAACCTGCAGCCGGTCTGAATGAAACCGAAACTTACGTGGCTTCTTCTTTGATCCGGGCCATCAATGCAAAGGGCATCACTATTTTGCTGGTGGAACACGACATGAAGGTGATCATGAACATCTCCGACGAAATTGTCGTATTGAATTACGGCCAGAAAATCGCCGAAGGATCGCCCCGGGAGATACAAAATGACGCCAGGGTGATTGAAGCTTATCTGGGAGGCGGGACATAACCCATGCTTAAAATTGAGGGTTTAAACGCTGCCTATGACAGTATCCGGGTGCTGAAAAACGTCTCCATTACGGTACCGAAAGGGAAGGTTGTTTCCATTATCGGGGCGAACGGGGCCGGCAAATCGACTTTGCTGAAGTCGATTTCGGGATTGATGAAAATCAGAAAGGGGAGTATTTTTTATAAAGACATGAATATCGTAGGGATGCCCGCCAACCGGATCGTGGGACTGGGGATATCGCAGGTGCCGGAAGGGCGGCAGATCTTTGCCCATTTGAGCGTTTTGGACAATATCCATCTGGGCGCGTACCTTTATTTCAAGCGAAACAATCGTCTTGAGATCAACGAGCGCATCCATCGCATGTATGAGATTTTTCCCATCCTTGAAACACGTTCGAAGCAGATCGCCGGTACGCTGTCCGGTGGCGAGCAACAGATGCTGGCCATTGCCCGCGCCCTGATGGCACGGCCGGAACTGCTTCTTCTGGACGAGCCTTCCATGGGCATTGCCCCGTTGATCGTGCGCGAAATTTTTAATGTGATCAAAATACTCAACGAATCCGGGACCACGGTCCTATTGGTGGAACAGAATGCCCATGCGGCCCTTAAAGTGGCCCATTACTCTTATGTGCTCGAAAGGGGTGAAATCGTAATGGAAGGGCTGGCCGGTGAGTTGCTGGACAATCCCAAGGTGAAAGAGGTATATCTGGGTGGATAGTTGGTGCCTGTCCATATATGCTCTTTTTGCCAGATTATGGATGGACTCTCGTTGAAATATTATCTATTTAAAACATTACCGCTTCAGATATAAAAACAAGCGAATTTGAGATAACATCATGAACTCCGAAAATTCGAACAATACCCAAAAAGATACCACGGGTAAAAACAAGCCGGTTTTTCAAGTCGTCTATGGTATTGCGCTGACCTTGGCGGGTCTCGGCGTGTTCTATAGAATACCCCAGGTCATGCCCAGAATCGAACAAATGCATCAATTTTCTTCCGTGATGGGTTTTATCCATTTCAGTTTCTACCTGCTGGGTGTTTTGCTCATCGGCGGCGGTTTGAAAAAAATTTACGAGAATTATAAAAATTTGTAACCTCTTCGTCGTTTAAACCTGCCTGGATTTCCCACAAACACGGCATCCGTTCATCATACGGGGGATTGAAAAAAAGCTTAGGATCGAAACCGGCTCATATCAATATTAAAGTTTTTTTCTAATCTGACGATAAATAATGAGTAATGTCCCGAAAATAGAATAAAAAGACTGAACCCGAATGCCCAACGATTTGATTTGTTTGTCAAATAGATATGTTATGAGTGCTGATGCTCGGAATTCAGTCTGTTAATGGTCTGAATAAATGGAGCCTGTGATGATCGACCGCCGAATTCTGATTGTTGATGATAGTGCCGTGTTCCGGACTAGTATGAAAAAAATTCTGGAGTCAAAGAATGACGAAATCGTTTTAGCGGAAGACGGGCAAGCAGGCCTCGATTTGGCATTGAAGGGAAAATTCGATATTGTTGTCAGCGATATCGACATGCCGAAAATCAACGGCATTGATTTGTGTCGCAGTCTAAAAAATACCGCAGCCACTCAGGGGACGCCCGTCGTTATGGTCAGCACCTTTGATTCCGACAATGATGTGGACAAGGGGTTCGAAGCGGGAGCGGCGGCCTACCTGTCAAAATATGAGATACAAAGCCATTTGCGTGAAACAGTAGACAGTGTCTTGTCAAAATCCAAGTTTAAGAGCAACCGCCTTGTCATGGTTGTGGACGATTCCAAGGTTATCCTACGGATTGTCGAAAAAGGTCTTGCAGAAGCCGGATTTAAGGTGATCACTGCCGAAAACGGGAAAAAAGCCTTGGATCTTTTGGGTGATATCCAGCCGGACCTGATATTGACCGATATCGAGATGCCCGATATCAACGGCTTTGAATTCTGCGAAGCGATACATAAGAACCCTGAATTGTTGTCGTTGCCGATCGTTGCAATGAGTACTAAAACCGACCGTGGTTATATGAAGCGGATGCTTCAAAATGGTGCTTCGGCCTATCTTTGCAAGCCATTCAATATCGATGAGTTGGTTATTCTCGTTGAAAAGTTGCTGTCGGATCAGTTTCACATGCTGCTCATGGAAAGAGAACGTCTGGATTCCGAACGGACCCTGATGATCGCAAGCATTACCAGCCTTATTACCGCGCTTGAGGCCCGAGACAATTATACCAAAGGGCATTCCGAGGCAGTCGGGAGAATCGTGTCCGGAATGTTGGGGAACGCAGGGGCCAGTCAAAAGGAAATCGAAACCGTTACCATTGGGGGCAGGCTGCATGATATCGGAAAGATCGGGGTCCGAGACGAAATCCTTCTCAAACCCGGACGGTTGACAGACAAAGAGTTCGCTCATATAAAAAAACATCCGGTCATCGGCGCTAATATTATAAAATCAATTCCAAGTTTTTCGGATGTTATCCCGATTGTTTTATCCCACCACGAGCGTATTGACGGAAAGGGTTATCCTCAGGGTCTTAAAGGAGATGATATCCATTTATGGGCGCGGATGACTGCCGTTGCGGACACTTATCATTCTTTGACAAGTGACAGGCCCTACCGCAAAGGAATGGCGCAGGATAAAGCGTTTCAAATTATAGAAGATGTCAGCGGTACCCAACTTTGCCCGCATTGTGTGGAACTATTTTTCAAATGGATCGCTCAAAAATGAATATCGTATTATAGAGTTTTCGCATGCACAGAAAACTGTGCAGTAATGCACATTTTTCTGTGCGATTTTCCTTCTGACTTTCTTCCTTAAATCTTTTCCGTTTCATTTGACGCATCTGTTTCTCTAAAACAATTCATTTTTTAAGCCACCTCTTAAACCCTTTTTAATCCAGGCATTGCAAAGAATCTTCGATTATAAAATCTGTTTCAAATATTTGGTTTTTCAATAAAGTACCTTTTTGGCACAAGGATTGCTGAAAGTATTGCTGAAAAAGCGAAAATATCGAAACGGCGCTTGTTTTATTTTAATCGACAGATAAATATGGGATATCCGATTCTTAAAGTCAGGAAAAATCATGTTGACCAAGAAGTCAGTTTCAAAGGCCGGTGGTTTAAATCCTCGCAGACTGAAATCCGAGATTGATTACCGAAGAAATCTCCAGGACATTTGCAACAAGATACATGGGGCCGAAGATCTGGATGGGATCCTGGTGGATCTGAAAGATGAGATCACCGGACTTTTTGAGGCTCAAAGACTCACGGTTTATGTCGTAAACGGAAAAACGCGTGAGCTGGTATCCCGGTTTAAATCCGGAAATGAAACTGAAGAAATCCGAATTCCCATGTCAAACAACAGTATAGCCGGATGCTCTGCTTTTAAGAGAAAACTTATCAATATTAAAAATGTGTATGATAAACCGGAATTGAATTTTGTTGATCCCGAGCTGGAATTTGATCGGCGGTGGGATCTAAAAGCCGGCTTTAAGACGCGCCAGGTTTTGGCGGTTCCGATTATTTTTAAAAAGTTTCTTCTTGGCGTCATTCAATTAATCAATCGGAACGGCGGCGGTTCGTTTACCCGGCTCGATGAACAATCCGCTAAGGAGATGGCCGACATCCTGGGAATTGCCCTGTATAATCAGAAGCGGATGGCAAAGTCACGGCCCGGAAAGTTCGATTATCTTCTTCAAAGCCATATATTAACTCAAAAAGAACTCGAAAGGGCCGCATCAGATGCCAGAGCAGGAAAAGCGTCTGTTGAATCGGTTTTAATGTCTGATTTTAAGATTTCCAAACAAGATATCGGAAAATCTCTCAGTCAATTCTACAACGTTCCGTTTGTGGCATATGATCCCGGCATATCCGTTTCGGATAAGCTTTTTGCCAATCTCAAAGTGGCTTTTATGCGAAAAAATGTCTGGGTTCCGTTGAAGACGGAAGACGGAAAAATCGTTATTGCCATAGACAACCCGCATGATCTTCGGAAGATCGGCGAAATAAAAACGCTTTTTTCAAACCGGCCCATTTCTTTAAGAGTGGCTTTAAAAAAGGATATCCTCGCTTTTATTCAACGTGCGATTCGGAAAGAAAAGACGCTGGCTTCCAGATCGGAAATCCTGTCGCGGCTTAAAATCACGGAAGTGGAGATCGATGATGAAGACGCCGTATTGTACCAAGAAGACAGCGCCATCGTTCAGCTTGTCAATAAAGTGATTATCGATGCTTATCGGCAAGGCGCATCCGATATACACATAGAGCCCTATCCGGGAAAAATAAACACTCAAATACGTATACGGGTTGACGGAGGCTGCCGATTGTTCGAGAGCATCCCCTATATCCTGCGGGACAAAATCGTTTCACGAATCAAAATCATGGCGGATCTTGATATTGTGGAGCGACGGAAACCCCAGGACGGTAAAATCAAATTTAAAAAATACGGGGGGCCGGATATCGAACTTCGAGTAGCGACAATTCCAACCCAGGGCCATGTTGAAGATGTTGTTTTACGAATACTTGATGCCGGTGAACCCCTCCCTTTGCGGAAAATAGGTTTTTCAAAAAATAATTACCATTATTTTATCAAGGCTATCACACAACCCCACGGCCTTGTTTTTGTATGCGGTCCCACCGGTTCGGGAAAAACCACCACGCTTCATTCTGCCATGTCATATATCAATACTACGGAAACCAAAATCTGGACCGCCGAGGATCCTGTGGAAATCAGCCAGAGAGGATTGAGGCAGGTTCAGGTTAAGCCTAAAATCGGATTTAATTTTGCGTCTGCCATGCGGGCGTTTTTAAGGTCGGATCCGGATGTTATTATGGTGGGTGAGATGAGAGACAGGGAAACGACAGCCATCGGTATAGAAGCATCTCTGACCGGCCATTTGGTCCTGTCCACCCTTCATACAAACAGCGCACCTGAAAGTATTACGCGACTTCTGGATATGGGAATGGATCCATTCAATTTCGCAGATGCGATTTTATGCATTCTCGCGCAACGCCTGGTGCGCACTACCTGTATCCATTGCAGGCAGCCATATCCTCTATCGAAAGATGAGCATGATGAACTTGCCAGGGAATATGGTTCTGCCGGCGATTTTGAAAAACACATGGATATCGAATATACCGATGATGTGAAACTCTATCGGCCGAAAGGATGTGAAAGATGCTATAATACCGGATATGCCGGTCGGATGGCGATACATGAATTGTTACGGGGAACCGATGAAATGAAAAAGCTGATCCAGAATAGTTCATCGGTGGAAGTGATACGGCGACAGGCCGTCAAAGACGGCATGAAAACCTTGAAGCAGGACGGCATTGACAAAATTTTAAAAGGCCACTGCGACCTGTTGCAGATCAGGAAAGTATGCATGAAATAGGGTCATTTCAATCCTTCGTCAGCTTATTCGTGATTTCATAAACATTGCCGAAAGCATGGCTTGACTGGTTCAGATTGATTAAAGGAACCATATCGGAGACCATTGTCTGGACATGTTTGTCATAGGATACACTGCCCAAATCCGCCGAAGATATGGTGAGGTATTTTTCAGCGACGATCTGAACAATTCGACCGGCATTTTCCTCCTTATCATTTTTAACCATATTGGTAATTACTGAGAGACGGACATCTCCGATCTCTTTTTTCAGCATTTCAACGATATTATTTTCATCCGATTCTTCAATCATCTGAATAAGTTCCTTGATGGTTCGAATTTTGAGAACATTTTTAGGGTCCATGGCAATTTTAACCAGTGTTTGAAGAGACGGATTCTTGCTGGAAAGCCGGCTTAACTTCCGGTAAACGGCATTGCGAACAAATATATATGCATTTTGAATCGATGTCGGCTCCGGGGTAAGGACAACAATTTTTTTATGGGCGACAAGGAAAAAATCCAGAACGTTAAAAGACGTCCCGGCACCAAGATCGAGCACGACATAATCGGCATCCAACCTTGACAGGTGAGTGATCAATTTAATTTTTTGACTGAAATGGGGGTTTGCCAGGGACAGAACATCACTGGCGCCACTGATAAGGCGAAGGTTTTTTTCTTCGGTTTCGATGCAAATATCTTCCAATGATTCAAATCTGCGGGTGATGAAATCATTTAAGGTCCTGGCCGGACTCTTTATTCCAAGAAGTGTATGCAGATTGGCCCCTCCCAGATCGACATCCACCAGGATCGTCCTGTTGCCCATTCTGGCCAACCAGAAGGCCATAATGGTGCTGACCACACTTTTCCCGGCGCCTCCCTTGCCGCCGCCGATCGCCCATATTTTTGGGGAAGATTCGTTTTCCTTATTCAGTTCTTCGTTCACTTGGCACCTTATTGTTTGATTTTGATTTGAAACCACTTCGAGTTATTTTTCCATCAGCGAATTCCACAAGCTCCAAATGAGGTTTTGTTCCGCTTCGGATCCGCAGCAATAGCCTTTCAATAATTCCCGGTCGATATCGTTCATTTCTTTGAATTGAATCCCGATAATGGCTGCTTTTTTTCCTTCGACAGAAATTTCCTTGCTCCAGACAATATTTCCTAAGATATTGAGTTTGATAGATTCTATCGGCAGACTCATCTGCATTTTGACATTTAATCCGGTTAAATTATCTAAATGACCGGTTTGATATTTCGCACCGAGGATAACACACGTTCCTCCCAGAGAAATGTCGTCTGTAAAGCCGGAAAGATTTAAGGGGGTTTTCCCGGTTTCGCTCTGAAAAATCTTCAAATTCACTTGCATGGGGAGTTGATGACGGGTCGTCCTTCGAACCGTTTTTGAAAATTCTTTTTTGTCTGACTCAGAACGAGATTTATAAAGGTTTCGTATCAGAAGATCAAGGTTCGAGTGTTCTGTGCAAAGGGAAAGCAAGTTTATTTTGGAAATTTTAAGCAATTCAGCTTGGGTAATGGATTTGATATCTGATGGAGATAATCTTTCATCTGTCAACGGATAGATTTCGCCAAAAATGTCGCCCTCGACAAGATTTGTTTGCAATGTTTTTTGTACCTTTTCCCCGTTTTCCAGACGATGATGAAGGGTCTCTTTCAGTACTCCGGACACCACGAAACACAGCTCGCGCTCTTCATCTCCAAATTTTTTCACCGTGGTATTGGCGGGGCAGGAAGAGGGGATGAGCTTGGTCAGCAGAGAAACCATTTCCTCATAAGCCAGATTGGTGAAGAATTTTTGTATGGGGGCGTCCAGAGGGTTGCAGTTATTTAGGGCTTCATGAAAGGCCAGCCCGTCTTCCCGTGACGGTTTGGCGATCCGCCATTCAAAGATTTTGGATGCAACGGCCTGCAACGGCCTGCCCGTTTCTATAAAAAGCTTGGCTGATGTCTTGTATTCATCAGCGGCATTCAGTGATTTTTCTTTGACCAGTCGATCGGCAAAAACTCTATGGAGCTGCGGATCATTTGGAAAGGCTTTGATCAGATTCTCGAACTCCTCGATGGAATCGATCGTGATAGAACCGTCGATGATGCGGTTGACAACACTGTGTTGTTTATGAATCCAGTCACTCATGACTCACCTTGAAGTGGACGTTTTGCCGAAAAATTTATTTTTCGGATAAAATTTTTTGCGCTTTCAGCAATTCGATTACTGCGTCGATACGCTGGTTCATAATCCAGTTTTTTTTATCAGAGAGACTGAGTATTCCGTGCAATAATTTTATTTTCATATCGAATTTCAATAAAATATCACCAAATTGAGCAAGGTTTTCACCCATTGACATCAGTTGCGTATGAACATCATCCGAAACCGAAGTGTCCGGCGATGCCGACTGCTTTATCCTGAATGCCTTTATCATTTTCTCAAGGTCATTTTTTTCTGCATCCGACAGTCCGACGGTGATTTCTTCCAGAATTTTGTCGTCCATGTTATCCCCTGCAATCACGATTGATCATATTTTTTGAACGCGTGTTGTATTTGAGCATCGATATCGGCGATGTTTTGATCCGAAGTTTTGATGAAATCCAAAATTTCACACAGATGACCGATATTGATCTTCTGTTTTTTGTTGAACAACATGAAAAACAATAATATCACAATACCACCTGCAATGACATCCAATACCGCCAGAAGATATGTTTGGGCCATGTTATGGCCCTTGGAAGCAGGCGGGGACGTTTTCTTTTCTTCGGGCACCTGATTTGACGTTTTGTTTGAAATGGCACTTTCGGATGTTTGCGATTCATTCAACCGCGGTTTCTCCACGGGCAAAGGCGCAATAGCGGGTGTGGGGGCTGCTTTTCCCTGTGTTTTTTGAAGAATATTTTTTAACTCTTTTTTATCGGGCGAAGCAGACGGTTCGGTTGCGGGTTCCTTGGATAAGGATTCCTTTTGTTCGGAATTTTCGGTTGGAGAAGACATCCAGTATGCATCAACAACGATTCGGTCAGGGGCTGAAAGCGCGTAGGACTTGAGTATAAAATAGGGAAATGTCAGCCTGACAATGGCCGTCAAATTTGATTTCTGCCGAACATATTCAATGGAGTGAACCATCTGTGTTTTACCTGTCTTATACAATGTCAGCCGCGGAAGCTTGGTGGTGCTGTTGAGAAAAACCAAGGAAAATTCCCCTTTACTTTTAATCTCGGGACTCTCGAATTGAACAGCACTCTGGAATTCGAATACAATGCGGGCAAAATTTTCATGTTTGCCGGTTCTGATTTGGCTTAAATTGGCAGCTAAAGCCCATTCATATTGAACCAATAAAAAACCGGCGGCAACAATCAGCATTAGTCTGAATTTCATTTGCCTTCTCAATGGGTGTTATAGTTCAAACGTCTCGAAAATTCTAATAATTATAGATGACGGATAATGTTCTGTCAAATTAAATAAGGATATATAGGCAGTTGTTTGGCCGGATTAAAGAAAGACCTTTTCCTTCATAGCCAGCTTAAATTTCAGAAGTTGTTTGTTGTAATATGGCCTGTTTTTTACGGTCATTTCCAGAGCCTTTTGTTCAGCATCAATGGCGTCTTGAAACCGGCCGTTGATGTAATAACTCTCGGCGAGCGTATCGAGAATTTGCGGGGTTTCTTCGAGTTCGGCGGCTCTTTCGGCAAGATCCAGCGCTTTTTTGGGTTCGCGGAAGTTTTTAACTTCACACGTTGCATAGAGCCATGCAAGGTTGTTCAACGCATGGGTGTTGTTCGGATCGATTCTGAGAGATTGTTGGTAAGCGTTAATTGTTTCGACATAATTTTTGTTGCTATAGTAAAGATCCCCAAGTGCGCTGTAAAGTGATGGATTGTTTGGGGTCTTTTCTATCTCTCTTTGCAAGATTTTTAAAAAAAACTGCGTATTGATCTTTTTGCCGGTTTCTCCAAAATTTAAATGATACCCCACACCGCATAACAGGAACATCCCGGCCAGATATACAGCGATGCTTTTCTTGATTTTGCTGTCATGACGACGGATCCAAATTCTGTCCGATTCACATTTAATTAAATAATCGATGCGTTTTTTAATGCTGAAGTGGTGCCAGTTGGGCCTATCTGCCGGTTCGCCGCTGGTAGCGGCGATTTTTTTAAATGTCGAAATCAAGGGCTGGGCGTTGTCGAAAAGCGTATAAACGTAAGTATCTGCCTGACGCTCGAAATTTCGCATAAAATAACCGAAGATAAAACGGAAGTAGATCAAAAAAACGATGATAATCGCCATACTGAAAATCGATGTGGTAACGGTGGTCTGATCGATCCCGGTGCTGATGATCAAATGGTATATGGATTCCGAAACGACAATCGAATAGATCAGCAGATTAAATGTGGCATATGAAATGATCATGTAGCCGACAAAAAATAACAGATAAAAAAGGAGATGATGTTTTTTGACATGTCCGATTTCATGTGCAATCACCGCATCGATCTCCTCGGGCTGGAGCATGTCAAGAAGGCTGTGGGTTACAAGGATATATCTGAATTTCTTTATCAATCCCATCACAGCAGCGGTGATCATTCTGCCGCCGAAAATAGGCCAGTAAAGAATATTGTGATATTCCAAACCGGCTTTTTGACACAATTCTTCAATCCGCCTTCTATGTTCGCCGCTTTCAACGGGCTTGCATCTCCAGAATTTTTGAATCATGGCCGGACCGAGTATGGCAATCGCCAAAAGAAAAACCAAAAAATAGGTGATTTCGCCTTCTGTGGTGGAGAGCAGTTGTTTGGGCCAAGAAAACGGCAGCACCTGGATGATGTCTGCAATGCCGGACAATAAAATCCAAGGTAAAAGGATCGGCACCGAGAATGATATCTGAGACAGAACGTATGTTTTTCGGGAGAGTCCCGAGGGATAGAGTCTTTGGTAAGGGGAGTGAGCACACGCCCATACAATTGCCAGATAACCGGTAAAGAGTATCAGAAATAAAAGCGCCTCGAACGTGGGGATGACATTTAGGAACGGGATGCCCACCAAAAAAGACGTCAGGTTTAGACCATAAATGTCAATCGAAAAGAGAACGATGGCCATGATGGATTGACGCGTTAATGTCGATCTTAATTTATGATCAAGACGGAATGAGGTTTGTTTTAAAATCTGTCTTTCAATCCTGCGAAACTGCAGCCAGGTGAATCCTGCAAAAACAACAATCAGGGCTAAAAAGAGAAACAGGGTTTCAGGGGCCGAAAAATTTGTCTTTTCGGAGGGCTGATAGGTGCTGTATATGAGCAGCACCACAATATAGTATATGAAATTGCTAAACATATGGTTTTTTTAAATCGATAGGGCTTCAACCTGGTGTCTTCGCCTGGCCGTCATATTATTTGTAGAATCTTTCTTTTTCACTGTAAATGCAACCGCAGTATTGCTGGCGATACATCCCCAGTCGCTTTGATGTTTCGATACCTTCTTTCCATCCAATCCGGAAATCATTATAATAAAATGGTATTCCCACGGATTCGCCGACAGCATTTCCGATGGCCTTTATATCATCATGCTTCTGGAATTTGCTGTAAAGCAGGGTCGAACTGAAACAGTCGAACTTTCCGCGTTTTGCTGTCAAAGCCGTGGATCGAAGCCGCTCATGATAGCAGTAAAAACATCGGTTCGATTCCCTGAATGCCGTATTTCTGATAAAGCCTTCCAGATCATAGCCCTCCTGGTAGATGACCCTGAGATGAATATCGGCGGCATAAGATTCCAGAGTTTTTTGCCTTCTGATGCATTCCGTATAGGGATGGATGTTGTCTCGATAAAAAAAACCCATTATGTCAAACCCTTCATGGCGGAGAATTTTGACCGGGTATATGGTACACGGGGCGCAACAGGTGTGAAGGAGTATCTTCATTGTCGCTCTCCGAAAATTGCCGCTCCGATCCTTACAAAGGTTGCCCCTTCTTCAATCGCGGCTTCAAAATCATTGCTCAGGCCCATGGAGAGTTCATACAGGTCAACCCCCGGTAGTGTTTGATGAATTCGATCCCTTAAATTCCGAAGGGCGGAAAAATAAGGCCGAACCTTTTCAGGGTCGTCAAAAAAGGGCGGCATGATCATCAGTCCTTTTACGGATAGATTTTGCAAGCAAGAGATGTCGGTGGTCAGGTTCGATGCAATTTCAGCGTCAGCGCCTGATTTTGACGGTTCTTTGCCGATATTGATTTGGATGAGTATGTCTTGAATTTTATTAATTTTCTTTGCCTGGTTGTCGAGTTCGTGAGCCAGTTTTAGCGAATCCACGGAATGAATCAAATCAAAAAGTCTGACAGCGTATTTGGCTTTGTTGGTTTGCAGGTGACCGATAAAATGCCATGATACCGTGTAGGCCGCAAGCTCGATAAACTTGGTTCGGACTTCCTGGATATAATTTTCACCAAGAATGTCGACCCCGGCATCAATGGCTTCTTTTACACGATCTGCCGGAACGGTTTTGCTGACTGCTACGAGACGAACGCTTTGCGGATCACGGCCGCATCTTTTGGCCGATTTGTTAATGCGATCCTTTATTTTTTCAAGTCTATTTCTTATATTCACCGGCATTCCATCATTTAACCTTCACAAGGACGCTGCGATCCACAAAGCCATTAATTCGGTATGATAATGCATATAACTCACTAAGATTGTTTTTGGATCAGAGCGGTCTTGGACATACGAACAATTCCTTCTTTTATCAGAAATTCGATGACTTCACAAACCGGAAGTCCCACAACATTTGTGTATGAGCCGTGAATACTTTTGACAAGAAAGCTTCCAATCCCCTGAATGGCGTAAGCCCCTGCCTTGCCGAACGGCTCTTTTGTATGGATATACCATGCGATTTCTTCATCGGAAAGACGTTTAAAAAAAACGTCGGTTTTGATGGTTTCGGAGAATTTTCTATTTTTGGCCTTACAGACTACGGCATAGCCGGTAAGCACCTGATGAGTTTGTCCGCTGAGCTGTTTGAGCATGGTACGGGCGTCCTCGTTTGATTCCGGTTTTCCAAGTATCGCGCCGTTGTTAAGGACTATGGTGTCCGCTCCAATGACCCATTTTTCCGGGTATTTTTGTGACACGCTGTCAGCCTTGGCTTCAGATAAAATCCTTACATAGGTCTCAGGTGATGATATGGGGATCTTGGTTTCGTCAATATGACTTGGCATGACGGAAAATTTCAGGCCTGCCTGTTCCAGCAGATATCGACGGCGTGGGGATTTTGAAGCCAGAATCAACAGGGAATTTTCGTTCGGTATTTTCATAGCGTGGTATATGTCTGAAAGGGAGTGGGAGATTCCAATGAAAATGTGTTCTGCAATCAGGGGACGTCTTTATTTTTCACAGGTTCAACCAATTTTTGATAGTTTGTGTAATAAATATCTGTTAATGTTAAAAAAGCCGTTGTAACCAAAGGCCCGTAAATAATGCCGAGAATGCCGAAGAGCTTTAATCCGCCAATGATCGAAAAAAAGACCAGCAGGGTATGCATTTTAACGCGATGCCCCACCAGTTTTGGCTTTATCAGGTTATCAACACCTACGGAGAGAACAAGATAAAATACAATGAAAAATATACCCGATGCCATCCTGCCTGAAAATATCAGATAAAGTGCCGCGGGGATAAATACCACACCAATGCCGATAATAGGGACAAAAGCCAGAAGCCCCATAATCACTCCCCACATAAAAGGTGATTTTATTCCGAAAAGCGAAAAAACAATTCCGCCGGCGATTCCTTGAATCAGCCCTCCCAAGCCATTGCCGATGAGAATGGCTCCTGCCATATCCTTGAATTTTTGAATGAGTTTTTCATCCTGTTCATTGGGAAGCGGAGAAAGGTCGACAATGAAAGAGATCAATTTTTGACCATCCATCAAAAGATAATAGATAATCAAGAGCATGAAAAAGAAATAGAAGAAAAAAGTCAGCACATTGGATGCGATGGAGCTCGCTTGCTGGTATAGAAAAAGGCCGACGATCTTGCCGAGTTCGGAGATCCCTTTATTGAGTTCTTCACCGGTAATGTGGAGGTGAAAGGGCAAAAGGTAATGGTTTATTTTTCCAAGGATCTTGCTGGTTTCCAGGATGTGTTTGATCTGGTCGCTGATGACCGCGCCTTTTCCCATGAGATACAGGCCATAAGCTTCTTTTGACAAAATGCCCACAAAAAAGACCGTTGGAATAAACAAAATAAAAAAGATTAAAGCACAGGTTAGAAGAGATGAAAGCGCGGGACTTATTTTGCGGTTAAAAAAGGTGTAAACCGGGTTGAAAAGGCTGGTCACCACAGCGGCAAGAATAATTACCGATATAAAGGGCCATAAAAGACGGCCGAGGAGAAAAGCTGAGACAAGAAAAAGCGCCAGAAAAAACCATAAAATCATATTACCGGAAGTTTTATCTTGCATAATAACTCCAGTCAGATAACACCCTGTACCATACCGATAACGCATTATGGGTATTTGTTTTCTTACGGATGATTGGTATCTCCGATGGTCTATTTGCCGGCAAATCCGATCGCTATAAATATTAGGATAATTTCATAGGCGAAAACAGCCACATAATTTTGTCCGGTTAACGCATATACGATACCCCCGCCGATGATTGCCGGTACACCAAATACCACCAGTGTACCCAACCTTCTGCTGATATTCATCGATTAAACCCCCCGTTTTTTGCTCTTTCGATGTTGCTCATTCGGTCATTTTTAAGCACAATTATTAGATTACAGCCAACCGGTGCTTGAAATCTTAGGTGTGCTTGTTAAGTTATTAAATACGGCAATACTTAAATTTTGCTCTCTAAGTTATCATAGCTTTTAACAATAACGTGTTTACAAGTAAAGAAAAAATCGACATAATAATTCCGTCGCTTTCAAATTTATGACTTCCGCTATTGAGGACGTCTTTCATAACAGAATAAATACCCCAACAACCAAGGAAGACAATATGTGCCTGATCTTGTTATCATATGACGTGCACCCGGTTTACCGGATGGTATTGGCGGCCAACCGGGACGAATATTATAACCGCCCGACGGCGGGGCTTGCCTTTCATGATGATTCACCGGAAATTCTCGGCGGCAGAGACCTCAAGCATCAAGGCATGTGGCTGGGAGTTACCCGTGACGGAAGAATTGCCGCTATTACCAACTACAGGGATCCGGAGATAAATATTTTAAACGCTCCTTCCAGAGGTTTTCTGGTTAGAGATTTTTTGGCGGGTGATTCATCGCCTAAAGATTATCTTGAACAGGTTCAATCCAATAAAAATCGATATAACGGATACAATCTTCTTGTCGGCGACCGGTCAGTGCTTTTTTATTATTCAAACCGTGGAGATCGCATCCAAAAATTAACATCCGGCATGTATGGTCTCAGCAATCGTCTTTTGGATACGCCCTGGCCCAAAATAATAAAAGGAAAAACGGGTCTTGAAAGCCTGCTGAACGGAAAAGAAAACATAAACCCTGAAGATATTTTTAAATTGCTCAAGGACGGTTCTTATCCGTCGGACCGCATGTTGCCGGATACCGGTGTGGGACTCGAATGGGAGCGGATCCTATCTCCTTTATTTATCACCAGTGAATTTTACGGCACACGTTCATCTTCGATCATTTTCATCGAAAGGAGAGGGGAAATCACATTTATGGAACGGACATTTATTCCGGAGGGCGGCGTATCCAAAGCGGAAAAAACCCGAAAATATACATTTCAAATTAAAATTTGAAACGCTTGCTTTAGGGATGTGTATTCTTGACAAATCGACTTAATATGTTTAGAATTGAAAGACAATCAACTAAGTTGAGCGATGGTCGCTTGTAAAATTAAAAACGGTCAATTTACGAATCATGTTCTTTTACATCTATGGGGGCGAAACGGCTTCGACGGGGATAAAGAAGTTCAGGTTGCATACCAAGCTCCTGCCGGCTTGTAAAAATGGTGGGAAATTAAATATAATCGCAGATGATTATAATTACGCTCTAGCCGCTTAAAGGCTAGCGTCCTTCCGGACCATTCCTGCTAATTCGGTAAGGGCGTCGACAAGCAGGATAGCTGATCCAAATATCCTGTTAATGGATCCGCAAAAATTCTTACAGGATAGCCTTTTAAGTATCCAGCCTGGAGGAGACTTCAAAAGGCGAAAGCAAAAGTTCAGGATAAGTATGTAGATGCCTGTGCGGAATATTTCCGGACGCGGGTTCGACTCCCGCCGCCTCCACCATAATAAGTAAGCAATTTTAATAAGTTAAGTTGATTGTGCTTTCTTATTTGGTATCCCACAGGTATCCCCATTTATTAATCTCTAAACTCCGCGATAAATAGAGCTATTTTTTAATGTAGAATAGCTACAAATTCGATATCACAAAAATTTAACCTTTTTAAAATTTAAATATATAGCAGTAAAACACAAGCTTAGGTCATAGAAAAAGGCAGAGCCAAATGATCCTGATCCAAACCATAATGAACAAACAGATGAACTTGATCTACGCTACAGCACTCTACAAGGCTTTTAAACTCTCAATCTGACATTCTTTGTCAAATTGAATTGCCAAACCGTGAGGGGTGGAACGTACCATACTACCCGAATATCGGCCAAGCAGAGAGTTCCCACCACCTGTCGCACTTCAGGCACTGGAATACGAGCACATAACCTCCTGCTCCATCGGATCTTTGCCCTTCAAAAAGCAGGTGCTTGTGAGGTTTAACCATTTCATCTATATAAGGTAGGGGATCAATAGCACCACTCCAGTAGTTCCATTCCTTTACGCGCGTTTTGAATTGCTCGCAAGCTTCACAAATATTCACAATCGACCTCAAAGGATATCGGGTTAATTGCAATAATTAAAAAAGAGGTTCCTTTTTGGCCATAGGATTGAAACAATGAGTCAAAAAGGATTTATTTAAAATAATCGACTCTATTAGATATGATATAAGCTTCAAAAACATTAGGGTGTCACAAATTCTTCGCAGCCCAGAGGGATGCCTGAACACGATTGGGGACGTTGATTTTTTTAAAGATTTTATAAAGGTGGCTCTTAACCGTATGAGGACTGATGCAAAGCCTGTCGGCAATCTCTTCATTGGTAGATCCCACGGCAACCATGGCCAGAATTTCGGTTTCCCGTTCTGATAGGTCCTTGCCGCTGCTTGTTAAAAATCGGTTGCCATTGGCCCCTTCAAAAATGCTTTTCTCCATTATCTCTCGTGAAAGCCACAACTTTCCTTCCAGAACCGCTTTCATTCCTTTCAAAAAGTTATCCAATGAATCATGTTTGTAAAAAAACCCGCGAACGCCAATGGACGTAAGGGGTTTTATAAACTCCAGCATGGGAGGGACATTGAAGAGGATGACACGTTTAAAATATTTTTCTGGGCGGAGATATGTTTTCAACTCTGTTAGAAGGCCTTTTATATTATTTCCCTGGCAGTCCCACAATATGAGCGTTGGACAGCCATCGTCTCCTGGATTGACGGTAAAAATATCGTGGAGGCTTTCAATTACATGGCATTCCTTTCCGGTTTTTTGCCCCAGACAATATGCCAGAAGATCATTCTGAAACCGTTCCGGACCAATGATATAAAAGGAACAATTATCTCTTGGTTGATTACTTTTGGTCATAAGTTAAGCTTGCCGATGTGATAATTAGCTGATCAAAAAAACGCTTCTTTCATTGCCTTTTCATATTGTTCCAGATTTACCTAAAATTTCTGATTGTCCGATATGGCTTCATGCGCTTTGCCTTTCGTAATAAAACCAAGATCCCGTTATCTGGGGAATCTGCGGAAACCTCGAAAATCGCTCAAGTAAGGTTTTAGAAAGTTTCCGTCATTTGGTTTTGATATCTTGAGTCGGTTTCGTTCTCTTCCAGGACGCTTTTTTCTTTGGGCCACAGAGGATTCGGGAAAGTTCATCCATATTTTTAAATGGCTGCTTTTTCTCAGCTTCAACAGATTCCACAATACCGGCAATCTCAACAGGTTTATCATGGTCCCGTCGGTAGATGCGAACGATGTAGCTTTCCAAATGTTACCTCCATCAATGAAATGTCAGTAATCCTATAAGGGGATTTCCGATTTTAATAAAATATGACACGCGGGATCTTACAGATGACATACAGATTGAGAAAAAAATGAAAATTTTATGATTTTTTTTCAAAAAAGGAGAAAACGGGGGGTGGACATAACAGAAGGTAATCTAATAATAACGAGTGGTTTCTTTAAAATTTGTATCCGATACTAAACCCGATAAAATGAGCGATATTTTTATACTCGCAGTTCAAGATATAATTGTTAACTTTTCTATCCCTAGAAATTTCGGCCATGTAGAAACCATCCACAATCCATTTGCCGATTTTATACCCGAATCTGATGCTGAAATTGTGCGCGTTTGCATCCGGACTGGCGGGTGATAGCGTGTGATCAGGCACAGGGCTTTCAACAAATGCATAGCCCGTCCTTAGAGCAAAATTTTCGCTTAAATAGTATTCTAAACCGAACTTAATGAGCCACTGATCGTTCCAGTCAAGATCTACTAAAACATCAGAAAAGCCGGCAGCCGGAACTTCATTTTTAAAATCAAGTACCTGCTGGTTGAACCGTGACCACCTTACCCATTCCACATCAAATGCCAGGGTCAGGCCGGTGGCTGGTTTGTAAGCGATTCCAAAGCTGACGATTTCCGGGAGAGTGACGCTTGTCTCAACATCTGTTTTAAACTGAGAGCCGCCAAAGAGCGGTTGGAGGGCAGGCGCAATATTTTCGAGTTCGGCGTCTCCTTTCTGATCGACACTTACTTTGCTCCGAAAGGCGAATCCAAAATGGAGTTTTTCAAATGGTTCCACAAGAATGCCCAGATTATACCCCCATCCGCCTCCATTGGCATCAAGGCTGAATTTGCCGTCTCCTGCACCGAACATGGATTGATCAAGCATTTTTTCTGCGGTGTTGAAAGAATGAAGGTAATAAACACCAAATCCCAGCGACAGTTTGGGGGTGACCTGCCAGGCCAATGTCGGGTTGACGCTAAGGGTTGTAATCGTGCTTTCTGTGGACAAATATCTCGTCAGACCATTTTCACTCCAGTATCGTCCGCCGATCCCGAACGGGGAAAAAATCCCCAACCCCAAGACGATGTTCTCCATATCGAAATCAGATGAGATATACAAATGCGGCGGGGAAAAAACCCGGAAGTCTGTTTCTTCGGACGCACCCAAGGGACTTGTATATTCGGTTGACGGGATAACCGCAGTTACTCCGGCATACATATTTGTGCCTCTTAATTGTGTAAGTCCCGCCGGGTTGTGCAATATTGCAGAGGGGTCGTCCGCTAACCCCACAAAGGCGGTTCCCATCGCCGCAGCCTTTGCTCCGTGCACCGGTGTCCCTGCAAAGGAAGCGTCCTGAAACAGTAATGACATACTCAGGTTCACAAAAAGAAGCCATACCGTGTAATTAAGTGCTAACCGCCGCATCATGATTTTTTTTATTCAAACAGTTCATCTCAATCTTATGTCTTTCATATCTGTCTTGGCCGTTTGCCGACTATTTTCCTATTGCCGGTATGACTGTTCGTCGAAAAGGGATTCTTTAATTGCTTCGGTTTGTTGAGTGGGTTCGAGTTCTAGTTTGGCTGCAAGGGTCTTTTTTAAGTGCTGATAT
>Ga0210077_1000160_pt1 | contig 31960 bp, 24 predicted proteins | sample RushMan_CattailN_5_FD_185556 | JGI IMG/M metagenome (GOLD analysis project Ga0210077, IMG submission 185556) | Wetland microbial communities from San Francisco Bay, California, USA, that impact long-term carbon sequestration -... | ecosystem: Environmental > Aquatic > Marine > Wetlands ... | reverse complement strand
GCCGTCGCCCGCAGGAACCGCCTCATGCACCAGAAAACGCAAGCCAGCCGCCTCTATCGCCTTCCGAATCTCGTCGGCGAGTATCTGGTTGCAGGCTGCGCCGCCCGAAAAACCAACCGCCCCGACGCCGAGTTTCTGCGCTTTCTGGATGGCCATGGACGCTAAGCCTCGGGCGAGATAAGCGTGAGTAGAGTAGGCCAAATCAGCCACGGAAGCCTTGCCGACGTTTTCGAAGACCGCGTGAACCATGTGCGATGTGTCAAGCACATCTCCGTGAATCTGGGGCTGCAAGTTCAACACGTCCCTGCCCCTAATCGCGGCGGACTCCAGCTTCATGGCGGGTTCGCCCTCGTAAGTGCGCTCGTAGCAGACGCCCAAGACTGCGGCGACCGCGTCCAAAACCCTGCCGCAACTCGTGGTTTCGGTGACGCTGACGCCTTTCTGCAGCTGTTCAAGAATCAGGCGGGCTTCGGTTTCTCCGTGAGGCAGGTGACTGCTGTTGTGCAGAAGCCAATTCTCAACATCTGTCGTCTTGCTGAGTATCGCGGCTGCCATTCGCAGTGGGTACCGTGTGGCCACGTCGCCGCCGACCAAAAGCTGCGGCTCCAAGTGCCCCACTCGCTTGAAACCCGCTGATTCTCGGGTGCAGAACAGGATTTCGCCGCCCCAAGCTTCGCCGTCCGTTCCGTAGCCGTAACCGTCACAGATTACGCCCACGACCTCGTCCACGGCATGCTCCATCATGAGCGCCGCGGCGTGCGCATGGTGATGCTGCACCTGAACGAGGTCCCAGCCGTTCTGCTCCGCCAACTCCCTCGCCAACGATGTCGTGGTGAATTTTGGGTGCAGGTCGCACGCGACGGCTTCGACGCGGCTGTTGGTCAAACGAATCAGGTGCGAGGTGACTCCTTTCAGGAAGGCTTTGGTTTCGAGGTTTTCGACGTCGCCTATGTGCTGGCTGATGAACGCCTTGTTCGCGTGAAGGACGCAGGAGGTGTTGTTGAGTTCGCCGCCCAAGCCAACAACGCAGCGGCTGGCTTCGGCTTTGAGCATTATGGGCGCGGGCGCGTAGCCTCTGCTACGGCGGATGAACGAGGTTCGGGTGCCGTGGACGCGGAGGACGGAGTCGTCGCAGCGGTGCGCGATGCGGCGGTTGTGAAACAGGAAGTAATCCACGGTGCCGCTCAGCGTGCGCAATGCCTCATCGTTGTCGTTTACGATGGGTTGATTGGGCGGGTTCGCACTGGTCATCACGAACGCCGCGTCAGGTACGCTGTCGAAGAGCATGTAGTGCATGGCGGTGTATGGTAGCATGACGCCGACGTTGTGCAGGCCGGGCGCCAACAACGGCGAAAGCGAGTAAGCGTCGCTTTTGTTGAGGAGTACTATGGGGCGTGCGGGAGAAGTGAGCAATGCTTTTTCCTTCGAGTTCACTTCGGCGAAGGATTTCGCGGCTTGCAGGCTGCGTGCCATGATGGCGAACGGTTTGGCGGCGCGATGCTTCGTTCTTCGAAGTGCCCTTAACGGCTCGTCGCGGGTTGTGGATGCGGCGATGTGGAAGCCGCCGTAGCCTTTCACGGCTAAAACTGCGCCGTTGGAAAGCAGGCGCCCCGCTTCACGTAAAGGGTCTTTGTGGTGAATGTGCTTGCCGTCGGGCGTGGTCAAGTAAGCGTGTGGTCCGCAGTCTGGGCATGCCACGGTCTGCGCGTGGAAGCGCCTGTTCAGTGGGTCCTCGTATTCTTTTTGGCAGTAGCCGCACATTGGGAACTCGCGCATGGTGGTGTTTTCGCGGTCGTACGGCAGGCGCTCGATGATTGTGAAGCGTGGTCCGCAGTTGGTGCACGTGATGAAGAAGTACTCGAAACGGTGGTCTTGGGGGTCGCGGAGCTCGCGGAGGCAGTCATCGCAGATGGCGATGTCCGGCGGCACCACAGAGCCGGGGTGCTCGGCTTCCTCGGAGCTTTTGACGATGGCGAATTCTGCGTGCTCATTCTTGCCCTTGAGCGGTGTCGTGGTGACCGTGTAGATTTGGGCGAGGGGCGGCTTCTTCTGTTTCAGGTCGCGCAGGAAACGCTGGATGTTTCCCTCGTTGCCTTCGAGGAGGATTTCCACTCCTGCGTCGCCGCGGTTCCGCACGTAACCCGCCAACCCGTTCCGCACTGCTATGCGGTAGATGAAGGGGCGGAAGCCGACGCCTTGAACGATGCCCGTTACGTTGACTTTAACACGCAAGCATAAGCCACTCTGCCATATTGTAGAAAAGGATGAATTCATATAGATTTTGACCGCCCACGAACAATTTCCAAATAAAACCGGGCTAGTTGCTCTTTCATAGGAGGCGGAATGGGCGGGGTCAAGCGATTTATTAGACCGTTACCTTATGCTTTCGCAACTCAGCTTGAGGTGAACTACACTGGGACGGATGGACCAATACAGATGCCCAACCGGCAGCGAGGGCAAGGCTGTCGCTGCATCAATGAACAGAAGACACAGCGCCTTAACCGCCTGGGGACTTGAGCACGTGAAAATCAATCCAGACTATGTGATTTTGGATGTTGGCTGCGGAGGAGGCAAAACGGTCAACAAATTGGCACAGCGGACGGTTCAGGGAAAAGTCTTCGGCATCGATTACTCAGCGGACATGGTGGAGTACTCCAAAGAAGTGAACAAGGAATTTATTGCCGAAAAACGTGTGGAAATCAGGGAAGCTTCGGTTGAAAAAACCGGGTTTCCAGATGACCTCTTCGATTTGGTTACGGCTATCGAAACCTACTATTTCTGGCCCAGCCTTCCTGCGGCTTTCCGGGAAATCAAGCGTGTGCTGAAGCCTGAGGGGAAACTGCTTATTGTGAGCGAGATGGTTAAGGACGGCGTGTATGAGGTGGAAAACGCAGAGATGATTGAGGAAGCGCATATGCGCCTTTTCCGGCTGCAAGACATTCAGGGCATGTTGGATGCTGCGGGTTTTGTGGATGTGCAGGTCTTTGTTAAGACTGAGTCGCCGTGGAACGCAGTTTTAGCCAAGAAACCTAAGCAGTCATGAGCTTCAGTGAGCTGCCTCTTCGTCTCTCAGGGCGCGCCGTAAAACTTTTCCCGCTGAGCTCAACGGCAACTCTCTGCGAAACTCCAGCTCGCGGATGGCTTTGTAGGGGGCAACTTTCTCGTTGACGAAAGCCGTGATTTCTTGCTCAGATGCCGTAGCACCGTCCTTGAGTATGATGAAGGCTTTGGGGATTTCGCCGACTACGGGTTCGGGTTTGCCGATGACGGCGCAGAGTTTCACGGCTGGATGCTCATACAAAACGTCTTCCAGCTCCCGCGGGTAGACGCTGTAGTCTTTGTATTTGATGAGGTCTTTTTTGCGGTCGGTGATGTAGAAGTAGCCGTCCGCGTCCATGCGTGCGATGTCGCCTGTTAAGAGCCAGCCGTCGCAGAGGACCAGCTCGGTTTCCTCTGGTTTCTGCCAGTAGCCAAGCATCACCTGTGGTCCCTTGACGGCGAGCTCGCCTGTTTCGCCCGGCGGAAGCGTTTTTTCGCCTGTTTTCACGTCCACTATTCGGGCGTCGGTGTCGGGCAACGGCAGCCCAATTGAGCCGACCTTGACGGTTTTCATGGTTCTGTCCACGGGAGTGCAGTGTGTTACGGGCGAGGCTTCGGTTAATCCGTAGCCTTCGGCGAGGAAGCCGCCCGTGACTTGCATGAATCGCTTCTGGACCTGCGGCGGGAGTGAGGAGGCGCCTGAAATGCAGACGCGGATGCTGGTTAAGTCGTAGCTGCCAAGCGCGGAGTTGGCGAGTAGTACCGAGTACATGGTGGGGACGCCGCAGAAAACCGTGACCCTGTGCCGCTGAATCGTCTCCAGCGCGGTCTGCGGCTCGAAGCGGGGGAGCAGCACCATTTTGGCGGCGAGACTTATGGGCGCGTTCATGCTGGTGGTCATGCCGTAGATGTGGAACAGGGGCAGCGCGGTCAGGAACGTTTCCCTTGCTGGGGCACCTCGTATCCAAGCAGCGAAGGCGACGGCGTTCGAAACAAGGTTCGCGTGTGTCAGCATGGCGCCTTTGGCTGTGCCCGTGGTGCCGCCCGTGTACTGGAGCGCCGCCAAATCCTCCTGCGGGTCAATCGTTACGTGGGGAGCGGTTGCGTTCCTGCTTTCGTTAAGCAACGCTTGGAAGGAGTGGACGTTGCCTTTGCCCAGTGAAGCGACCTCGGAAGCATACTCTTCCAGACTTGTTAATACTACGTGTTTGAGCTTTGTTTTCGCCCAAACCTTCTCCACAATCGGATGAAGCGAGTCCAACGCAACTATGGTTTCGGCTCCGGAGTCGCTGAGCTGATGCTGGACCTCGCGCTCCTTGTGCATGGGACTGATGGTTGTTAAGACGGCGCCTGCCTTCAGAATGCCGAAGTACGCAATGAGTAACTGGGGGATGTTAGGCAGGAAAATCGCAACCCTGCCACCTTTCCTAACCCCTAAAGCGATAACTGCCGCAGCGAATCTGTTGGAATCTGCATTCAGTTCTCGGTAAGTGAATTCTTTGTCGCCGCATGCCAAGGCAACCTTGTCAGGGTGCTGCTCTGCGGTTTTCTCGAGCAGCCCATGCAGCGGAATAGCTGGGTAGTTGATGCTTTGTGGCACTTGTTTGGGGTAGTAGCTTAACCAGGGCTTGTTTTGCGCTTGCAATGGAGACACTCCTTTACCTGTAGGCGCAGAAAGTCTAATAATGTTTCTTTAACGAATCGGCGTTAGAAGAAGGAGATGCCTATCAGGTAAAGCAACCCCAGATGCAGCGGGTAGAAAACGTAAAAGGCGTATTTTCTCACCGAATACAGGTGCGAGTTGTCAGATATTGTGGTTTCTATTTTCAGGTAGTTTTTCACATGCAGAAAAATCAGCGGCACAGCAAGCAGCGCGAGCATCTGAATGTCAGGCAGAAAAATTAGGTTTAAGGCTAACAGTGCGAGGATGCCGAGTTCAGGCTTGCTCTTCAACAGTTTCATGGCGCCCACGGTGAATATCACGTAGAAGGAGCCTTCCATGTTAAGGAAGATTGAAGCCAGAACCGCCACGGCTAATACGAGGGCGAAGGTTTCCAGATTTTTCTTGTTATAGAAGTAGAGCACCAAAGCGCTGGTGAACAGCGAGAACAGGATGTTGAGCCGTTCAAACGGTTGGATTCCGAAAGCCAGATAATACGGAACCTGAGAGACAAACGCGAAAATCAAAAGCGTCGCCAAATACTTTTGCGGTTTGCTGGTGCTTTCGATGCCCAGCGCTATGAGGTAAGCGAACAGGGGAAAAGCAAGCCTGCCGACTATATGGAGCCACAGCAGGTCAGGGTAAAGAATCGCACCGACATGGTCAGCCGCCATGCTTAAGATGGCAACTATCTTGAGCAGGTCCCTGCCGAAATCAAACGTCCTCACAGTCGAAGCACGGCTAAAAATATCACGTTAAACATATAGCCTTTACCATATTCTAGCACAAAAGCACGGGAATCAGTCTATTTGGAGCCGAGGGGTGTGCATTATTCTGTTTTTTCGAGGTTTTTTGCCTTTTCTCTGTCAACAATCGTTTTTTGGTAAAAACAGGTAAACAGCCAAAATAGCACAAAAACGAATTGTGCACACCTCTCGGAGCCTAATAGAAATACATTGCAGAAACTATAGAGGGGTAGGTCAGAAAAACGATAGGGGAGGGGTGTCCGTATTGGCGCAGAAACACGCCCAACCATGTTAGTTTTCTTTAAATAAGGAGTATAACAAAAATCGAACATCAGTTCCGCCCGCAACCAGCAGCAAAGCAAAATCGTTATCAACACCTAACCCCAACAGAACACACAGACAGGAGAAAAACCGCGCATGCCCAAAAACTACACCTACACAGATGCCGGCGTAAACCGAGAACAACGGCACGAATCCAAAAAAGCCCTCCGAACCCTCCAAAAAACCTACAAACACACCCACGCCGGACCCATAATGCACCTGCCCTACAGCAACATCTTCCCCCAGTCAGCGGACACGTACCTCGACTTAACCATCGAAGGCGTCGGCACCAAAGTCCTCCTCGCCCAACTCGCCAACAAACACGACACCATCGGCATAGACGCCGTCGCCATGGCAGTCAACGACGTCATCCGTTCAGGCGCCACACCCCTCGCCATCTCCGACAACATCCACGCCCAAACAAGCAACCCCAAACTCGTCAAGGCATGGCTGGAAGGCATAGCAGCAGGCGCCGAAATAGCGGAATGCCCAGTCGTCAGCGGCGAAATCGGCGACGTAGCCGAAATAATCAACGGCGCCACGGAAGGCGCAGGCTTCGACATGATAGTCGCCGCCATAGGACAAGTCACCAAAAACAACATAATCACCGGCAAAAACATCAAACCCGGCGACCCCATAATCGGCTTGCGAAGCAGCGGGCTTCACAGCAACGGCATAACCCTCGCGCGAAAAATCCTCCTCAAACAATGGGGCGGAAAACACGAACCCCACGACGTGCCAGAACCACTCGGCAGAGAAATCATCGCCGAGATGCTGGAGCCTACACGCATCTACGTGAAACCGCTCCTCAAAGCCGCGGAGGCAACCCGCATCAAAGCCGCCGTGCACATCACAGGCGACGGCTACTTGAAATTCAACAACCTTACCGGCTTCTCGCCGGGCATAGGCTTCGAATTCACCAACTTCAAGCCCCAACCCGTTTTCAGCCTGATTCAGCGAACAGCGCTGGAACTCGGCTACACCATAACTGACGAAGAGATGTTCCGAACCTTCAACATGGGATGGGGCTTCGCAATAATCACAGACAAAACAGACCAGGACAAAGCAATGGCAGCGCTGGAGAAAGCCGGAGCACAACCCGAGCTGATAGGAAAAGTAACCAACAAGCGGCACATCGAGATTCGCCACCGAAACAAAACCCTAATTCTCTCATAGGCGTTTGCGGGTTTAATGATGAAAGCGTTTAAATCCGTACGCTTAACATTTTAGCCCATGAAGTACCGCGCCAAAATAGAAGTCAGCCTCAAATCAGGCCACAGCGACCCAGAAGGCGAAACCACAGCACGATTATTAAAAGAACTCGGCTACGCCATTGAAGCTGTAAACGTAAGCAAAGTCTACAACATTCTCCTCGAAGCGCAAACGCAAAAAGAAGCTACAGCAAAAGCGGAGGAGATGGCGAAGCGGCTTCTCGCAAACCCGACGAAGGATAATTACTCAATCAGTGTTGAGGAGCAAAAATGAGCCCGAGCAGCCTCTACAGCCGCCGCGAAGACGTGCCATTCAGCCTGCACGAAATAAACACGCAAGACGCATCCGACCAGCAACTCATCGACGTGAGCAGCGAACTCGGCTTAGGCTTAAGCCTCCAAGAAATGAAGCAAGTCCAAGCCCACTTCAAAACCCAGAAGCGAAGCCCAACCGACGTGGAACTTCAAACCATCGGGCAAACATGGAGCGAACACTGCTACCACAAAACCTTCAAAGGCAAAATCCAAATAGACGGCAAACGAATAGACAGCCTCTTCAAAACCTACATCGCCAAAGCCACACGCGACCTCGCCCCACGCTGGTGCATCAGCGTCTTCGAAGACAACGCAGGCATAATCAGCTTCGACCGCGGCTACGCAATCGCCGCCAAAGTCGAAACCCACAACCACCCGTCAGCCGTGGAACCGTTCGGCGGAGCGGCCACAGGCGTGGGCGGCGTAATCCGCGACGTGCTCGGCGTCTGGGCGGACCCGATTGCCTGCACCGACGTATTGGGCTTCGGACCACTCGACTACGATTACAACAAGCTTCCGCCGGGCGTGAAGCACCCGAAGTACGTTTACATGGGCGTCACCGCGGGCATCGGCGCTTACGGCAACAACATGGGCATCCCCACCGTCAACGGCGCCATATACTTTGACGAAACCTATACAGGCAACGTCGTCGTCTACTGCGGCTGCATCGGACTCCTCCCGCTTCGCAAGTTCAGGAAAAACGCTGAAGCAGGACATGTCATCATCGTGGCGGGCGGGAAAACAGGGCGCGACGGCATCCACGGCGTCACCTTCGCCAGCGCGGAACTCACGGAGAAATCCGAAGAGGTGTCCAGACCAGCCGTGCAAATCGCCGACCCCATTGAGGAAGAAAAGGTGAAACGCGCCATAGTAGAAATCCGCGACCGCGAACTCGCCTCAGCCACCACGGACTTGGGCGGCGGAGGAATGTCAAGCGCCATCGGCGAAACCGCGGAACGCTTCGGCTGCGGCGCCACCGTGGACCTGAGCAAGGTGCCACTGAAGTACGCGGGTCTGGCTCCGTGGGAAATCTACGTTTCCGAATCACAAGAACGCATGTTGCTGACGGTTCCGCCGGAAAACTTGGAAAAGGTTTTGGAGGTTTTCGATAAGGAGGATGTTGAAGCCACCGCTGTAGGCAGGCTCACCCGCGAAAAGCGGCTTGCCCTTAGCTTCGACGGCATCACCGTTTCGGACATTGACATGCAATTCCTCTTCATGCCTCCAGAAAGCATGAAAACCGCAACCTACCCAACCGTCAATCTTGAAGAGCCAGAGTTTTCCGAACCCGAAAACCTCACCGACACCTTGATGCGGCTGCTGTCGGCGCCGAACATAGCCAGCAAAGAAAGCGTAGTCCGCAGCTTCGACCACGAAGTGAAGGGAAACACGGCGCTCAAACCACTGCAAGGCAAGTACGCTGGACCAAACGACGCGTCAATCATAAAGCCGCTCAACAACTCATGGAAGGGCGTGGCAATCTCGTGCGGAATGAACCCGAACTACGGGAAAATCGACGCTTACTGGATGGCAGCCGCCGCCATAGACGAGGCGGTGCGGAACAACGTGGCGGTCGGCGGGCGCAGAATCGCGTTGCTGGACAACTTCGTCTGGGGCAACCCCGAGAAACCCGAGCGTTTAGGTTCTCTGGTGCGAGCGTGCCAAGCGTGCTACGACATCGCCACCGCGTATCGGACGCCGTTCATCTCAGGCAAAGACAGCCTCTACAACGAGTCGCCCATGGGTCCCGTCACGCCGACGCTGCTAATCACCGCGGTGGGCATCGTCCCCGACATTCGCTCGGCGATTTCAATGGACCTGAAAAAACCAGGCACCCTGCTCTACCTCGTCGGCGGCACCTACCCCGAACTCGGCGGCTCAGAATACCACAAACTAAACGGCTTCTTGGGCAAGTCAGTGCCGAAAGTCCGTGCAGCACAGGCAAAGAAAACCTATTCCGCGCTAACGAAGGCAATGGGCGAAGGCGTTGTAAAGTCATGCCACGACCTCTCGGAAGGCGGGTTGGCGGTGGCTGCCGCGGAAATGGCGTTCGCAGGCGGCTATGGCTTGGAAATGGACCTGAAAGCGGCGCGGAGCAAATTGATAACGCGAAATGACTTTTTGTTATTTTCCGAGTCAAATAGTCGTTTCCTTGTTGAAGTGGCGAAGCAAGACAGCCTTGCGTTCGAGGACTTGATGAAAAACAAGCATTGCGCGCAGATGGGCGAAGTGACCAGTGACCAAAAGCTGCTCGTACACGGTTTGGACGGGAAAGCTGTGGTTGACGCGGACATAGCTGAGATGCGGCGCAACTGGAAGAAAACGCTTGGCGTGGAGGCGCAGTCCTGATGAAGCGAGAAGAAATCAGGGTCTGCGTTATGCGGGTTGGCGGAACCAACTGTGACGCCGAAACCAGACGCGCCTTCCAAGAGCTGGGCGTTCAGGCGGAAGTGCGGCATGTCAACGAGCTGATCAAGCGCCGCAGCCTGCTGGATTATAGCGTGCTGGTTTTTCCCGGCGGCTTCTCGTTCGGGGACTACGTGCGGTCAGGCGTGATTTTTGCGCGGTCGCTCAGCGTCAAGCTGGGCAAGGAAATGGAAGCTTTCATTGACGAGGGCAGACCCATCTTGGGCATATGCAACGGCTTCCAAATTCTCGTCGAATACGGCTTGCTTCCGGGGTTTGAGGGCACTAGCACTTACCCCGAAGCCACGCTGACCACAAATGTGCCGCAGGGCTTCAAGTGCCAGTGGATTTATCTCAAGAACGAGAGCATGGGCAAATGCGCTTTCACTAGCCTAATCCCGTCTGGCAAGGTGCTGCGGATGCCAATCGCCCACGGCGAAGGCAGATTCCTGTTCCCAGTGGAAAAAGAGCAGCAGATGCTCGACAGGCTCATCGACAATGACATGATGGTTTTCCGGTATTGCGATGAAAACGGCAAAGCAGCCGACGGAAAATACCCAACGAACCCAAATGGCGCCTTCCACGACATCGCCGGCATTTGCAACCAGGAGGGAACCATTTTCGGTTTGATGCCTCACCCTGAACGGGCGATGTACTGGTGGCAGCAGCCCGACTGGACGCGCCAGCAACATATGCCGCAATACGGTGACGGAAAACTTGTCTTCGAAAGCATAATCAGCAGCTTAACCAAGAAGCTCTAATTCTTCAGCGTGCGGCAAGCCAGCGCGGGCGCCCATTTGCATGACACAGCGTGAAGCCACAAAATTTCCCAGCTTGCCACATTCCAAGAGGCTTTTTTCGTTGATTAAGCCGTAAAGGAAACCTGCACAGAAAGCGTCGCCTGCGCCTGTCGTGTCAACCACTTTCACGTTGAACGGTTCTATCAGGTGCCGTTCGCGACCGTCAGTAACGTAGCAGCCGTTGGCGCCTAGCTTGACAGCCACGATTTTCACGCCTTTTCCAACCATAAAATCCGCGGCTTTACAATAATCAAGTTTCCCCGTCAAGAGTTCAAGCTCGAGGGCGTTAGGCATCAAAACCTGCGTTCTCCTCAAGATAGGCTCCAGAGCCGCATCGCCTCTTCTCACGTACAAGGCGCCGGGGTCGAAGCTAACCTTGACGCTGTCTGGGATATCATCCAAGAGTTTTTTCTGGGTTTGGAATGAGGTGTCTCCGACGAACGAGGTTAAATGCAGAAACTGTGCTCGCGCAGCGTATCTGCTGTTTACGTCATCCACCGTTATGGTGTCGTTGACGCCGGAATCAATATACAATGTCCGTGCGCCTTTCTTGTCCACGAAACCCAACACCGCACCGCTCTTGCCGCTTGCCGCATGGGTTAAGCCCGCTGTATCCACGCCTTCACTGGTGAAATCGTTGACAAGCAAGTCGCCTTCCCTGTCACAACCCACCTTGCCTATGAAGCCCACTTTGCAGCCGAGCCTCGCCAGCCCGACCGCGGTGTTCGCGGCTGACCCGCCGCACGTTTCCGTCGAATCTTCAATGTAGCTTTCCTCTTCTGCCTTGGCAAGCCTGTTTACTTTGAAAAGCTTGTCCACGTTCAGCGCACCGAAACCGACAACGTCAAAGAGGCTCATAGGAACAGCTCCCGCAGGTTTATCCTGTAGGCGCCTAGCTTGCCGCCGTAGTTGCCAGCCGAAACCCGCACCACACCATCCACGTTTAGTACCGCTTCTATTCCTGCTTTGGTGGCTGCTTTGACGGCTTCCATCGAAACCCCGTTAATCACTATCTCAGGGATGTAGCGCACGCCTTCTGGCACCTTGAAGGCTTCGCCCAGTCGCGGCTTAAGGCTCGGGCAGTAAGAGTGATTCGTGGTTGGACCAATTATGGGATAGCGTGTTTCAGGCTTAGAACCCGCTGAGCAAACATCAAACGGGGTGACCACGCCGCTGACTGTGTGTACGGCTTCAAGGGCTTTTTCCCCTGCCTTCCGCAGCGCCTCCTTGCTTCGGCACATCACCCAAAAGTTCGCGCCCATAACGCCGCGAGCATAGCCCAAGTACCGTTCGATTATGAAGTCGGGTACCATCAATGGCACCACGATGACTTCTCTGCCGCTGCGCTTTTCCATCCACTCGTAACCGTCGCCGCAGTGCCCCACACGCGTCATCATGTCCAGCTTCCCCTCCGCGTTAGGCAACGCGTCAAAAACCGCTGTGAAGGGCTTGACCAGGATGTCTTGGCGGATTCTGTAGGAAAGTTCCGCCTCGAACTTCTTCAGCGAGTCGGAGAACCGTTTTTTCGGGTCTAATCCGCCCCAGAACTGCAGAACCGCGCCTTTGCGTTTGTCAGGTGTCTCGTTTTCGCCCAGCCACCTTTCAACGCCGCCTTCTAGTCTGCCGATTACCACGGAGGGCGTGGCGGTTGCGTCCTCAGCCGCGCTACGCACAGTCCGCTCGTCATCAGCCGTGACTATCACACGACAGAAAACTCCCTGAAACGCTTCGGCGTAAGTATCCTCAACTTTCTCGTTAACGGGCGTTTTATCCAAGCCTCCCAATGGCTTCTCCCCTGACTTTCTTCCTGAACTTGCTGCTTTCTTTCGCGATTGATTCCATATTTTCCGGCGTTACTATTTGAACTTTGGGCAAGGTTTGAGGACACAGCGTGAAAAGGTGGTCCAGAAGCGAGCGGCTCACCACTCCGCCGCGTTCGAGGGATTGGAGGTTCCAGTTTTCCACCAGATTCAAGGCGGCTTGTTTTCCGTGCCTGCAAAATACATCGGCGATTACGGCGGTGACTATGTTGTTTTCCGACATAACCGCGATTTCCGCGTTCCTCACCGCGTAGCCGTTCCCGTTGAAGGAAACGGTTAAGCCATCATTCTCTCCTACCAGCTGGAAGGCTTCCACGTCGGTTATACTGTCGCCCACGTACATAACGTCGCTTAAAAGTACCTGTAACCTTGACACGGCGTCGGCGATGGATTCTGCTTTTTGGTCGCCGCCCACAGTCCTAACGTCAGAGAAGATTTCTCCGATGCCCATCTTGGGGATTTCGGTCCAGAAAATCCTCATAAGCCGCATGATTGTTTTCTGGTCCTCGACTGCAAAGTCCTGAATTAAGTTGGCTTCGGGCGGAATGTCAATCAGTTTCATATGGGCGATTTCGCTTGCCAACTCTTTCAGCCGCGCCTTTTCTTCCGCCGTTACCCCGTACTTGTCAAGCTTGAGTTTGGTGCAGTAAGTTTTTTCGAAAGGAAAATCAAGTGCTCTGCAAAGCGCGCGGATGTAGTGTTCGTAGCTGGTGCTGACGATGTAGGTGTTGGCGATTTCCCTCACGTGTTGTAAGGTGTCTTTGCTGTTTGCGATTAGAATCAGGTTTTGAGCGGAGAACGCCTCCATCATTCTGTCCGTTACGTCGTAGGCTTTCAGGAAGGGCAAAATCAGCTTCAAAGTGCTTCCAGCCGAGTAGCCTGGCTTCTTGAAAACGTCAGCAAGAACGTCATCGTACTTGCTTATGATTGTGAAGAGTTTGTCGCCGTCGGGTATGAAGCGGGCTGCTATCTCAAAAGCGTTGTCGTTTCTGCTTATGGGTCCTTCACAGTCGGTTATGAAGACGCGGGTCACGGTTTGCGCCTCAACCTATCCATGTGGTTTAGGCTTTTAGCTATATGCTGCTTTGATGCTATATCAGTTCTGTTCCATAACGCTCCGCCTTTAACGGTTCGGGCGCCCTTCAGCGAGATTTGCCGCGCTTCCTCGATGGTTTCGCCGATGCCTAAGACGCCGACGGCTCTGGACTTCAGCGCGTAAGCTTTGTCGTCTCTGAGTTCCATGGAGCCTGGATACACACGGATTCTGTCACCATACTTACTGGCTAACGCTTTCACTTCTGAGAAATCGACTGCCGAGCCGACCGCTGCGTTATTCACTAGGCTTGGAAAAACTTCCGAGTAACCGCCGTAACCGGGCGGAACCTTGTAAGTCAAAACCGTTGCCGCCTTCTCCAAACCAACGCTGGTCAGGTTGCCGTCCAAGATTCTGAAGCACACGTCAACGAAGTCATCCTTCAAAACCGGCAGTATGTTCATGATTTCGGGGTCTCCGGGGCGGCTGTTGTTCTCCAAAACCTTAATCCCCGTGCCAGTGTGCATGAACGCCAGGTACAAGGGCACGCCTCTCAACGCGGTGTCGTCGCTAATTTTTGCTTTCCATCTTTGGAAAATCTTGGTGGCGAGCACCAACTCATTCTCCCTGTCCTCTGCTGTGAGGAAGGGCAGCTTGTCGTCGGCGTCTTTGTAAGAGCCCATTCCGCCCGTGTTCGGTCCCTTGTCACCGTCGAATGCTCGCTTATAGTCTCTCGTGTCAGGCAACGGAACAAAGTGTTTTCCATCACAGAAAGACATGAAGCTGGATTCTTCCCCGTCCACCTTCTCTTCTATGATGACTGTGCCGTACTGGAAGTTTGACATGAAATGCTCGAAAAGCTGTTCCCGCGTGGTGAAGTGGTCGCCCCAGACACCGACGCCCTTGCCCGCCGCGGGCTTGTCAGGCTTCACCACCGCCTCATTTTCAAGCTCGTCAAGCCAGCTGTACACGTCTTTTTTGATGTCGCCGCCGGTTTTGTAGTCGTTTGGGTTGAAAATCTTGAAGCGCGGGTTTGCTTCGGGCGCAATTTCATTGAAAAGTAGGCGCTGCTCCACCTTGCTGACCTCAATGGCGTACTCCTGCAGTGGGCAGATTACTGGTATGCCTGTTCGCCGTTCCACTTGGTCGCGTACGCCCTCGATTATGGGTTTTTCTGGACCGACCATGGCGAAGTCGATTTTGTCCTTGTTGGCTTCGGCGAACCTGCAGATTTCTTCCACATTCAAGTCAGGAATAACCACGTGTTTGGCGGCTCTTTCCACGTTGAAGGGGTTGCGCTGCTTGTCCGCGATGTAAAGTTCGACTTTGTAGTTGGGGCTTCTTGCGAAAGCGTCGACCATGGCGGCTTCGCGGGCGCCGTATGAAACGACCAGTATGCCTACTTTATCCATAATGCTCACGCTGATTGTAATGGGGATTAGCTGGAACGCTTAATTTGCTTTACCGCTCGCGGCTAAGCGTCTGGCTCGTAGATTCTGCCCTTTTCCTCGTAACCGTTGAGGAACCTCTGCTTCATCTCATCCGCCATCTTCTGCGCCAGCGGCGTCGGATACTTGCCGGTGATGCAGGCGAGGCATAACTGGTCTCGCGTCTGACCTGTGGCGCGAACCAGCCCGTCTATGGACTGGTAGCACACCACATCTGCTCCAATAATCTTGGCGATTTCCTCCGCGCTGTGCTTCGAGCCGATGAGTTGCCCATAAGTTGCCATGTCGATGCCGTAGAAGCACGGACCAATAATCCGCGGGAACGTGACGAACATGTAGACTTTTTTGGCGCCTGCGTTGCGCACCTTTTTGATTATGACTTTAGTGGTGTCGCCGCGGACTATGCTGTCCTCAGTCATTATGACCCGTTTTCCATCAACTTTAGAGCCTAAGATGTTGACTTTGCGGTCGATGGTGTTGTAGCGTTCCCTGTTGAGCAGGATGAAAGCGCGTTCCGTAACGTATCGGTGCCTGCGAGACGCACGTTCCCACCTCAAGCCGGACTCTTCGTGAACGCCCATGGCGGGGTCGTCGCCTGTCTCAGGCACGGAGAGGATGATGTCCGCGTCCTTTGCGAACTCAGGGAACTCGCGCACGATGTTTCTTCCGAATTCTTCGCGGATTTCGTAAACGTATTTGCCGTCAAACCTTGAGTCGGGTCTGGCGAAGTAAGCGTACTCGAACGCGCAGAACGCTTTGCGCGGGTTCTGGATAATCTGTGTGCGTTTGAAGCCGTCTTTAGAGACTGTGACGAGTTCTCCTGGTTCCAGTTCAAAATCGCGTAGGAACCCGTTGATGTCTAGGCTCACGGTTTCCGAGGAGAACGCGAGCGTCTTTCCGTCGGGGCTGTGTCCCGCGCATAAGGGTTTGATGCCGTGCTGGTCTTTGAACGCGAAGAAGTCGCCGTTTCCAGTTATGCCCGTCACGGAGAATGCGCCGTCGAGGCTTTCGATGCAGGCGCGCACGGCTGATGCCAGGTCTTTGCCGTTTTTCAGTTCAAGAAGCAGCTTGTGGCAGACGAGGTCTGAATCGCAGGTGTACATGAAGTCGCTGAACTGCTGGTCTATCTCCTTTCTCAACGGTGCCGTGTTGACGATGTTGCCGTTGAACGACAGCGCAAGTTCAATTCCATCCGCTTTTCCGGTGACTGGCTGCGTGCCCTGAAGCAGCGATGCGTCGTCGCATTTGCCAGATGTGGTGTATCTGACGTTGCCGATGCCTATGTTTCCCGGCAGGCGCCCGAACCATTCCTGTATGGCACTCGTACGCAATTTAGGTACAAGGTCGAGGCTTCTGTAAACGTGGAATTTTCCTTCGTTGTAGGTGAGGAAGCCGTGAGACTGGTGTCCCCTATGGTTTTGGGCTCGGAGACCCCAGTAAACGTATGGGAAGACGGTTTGTCCGTCGAAGTTTATAGAGCCGAAGATGCCGCAGCCTATTTTCTATTCCCTTCTGCCGATGCCTGACTGTAGAGAAAAAAGGGGTTTATCAGCTTTTGGTACATTTTTAGATAAAAAACATGATGTTTTAACCTGTTTCAGGTAGAAACCGTTGGTGGCGTGGACAAGGACGCATTTGTTGTTTAAGGTCATGGCTTGCAAAGCTATCGTTCGGAAGCTCTCCCCCCTCCCTTATTTAAAGGAACGGCCTGCCAACTTGTTCAGGAGGAAATTATCTTGTTGCTGCGCAACCTTCTATTTTTCCGAAATGTGAAGCAGCCGGCGGCGTGATGGCGCTGGAATCCTGCGACCTAATCGCTACAGGCATACCGCACGCGTCGGGTTCAAGAGGAAACGCCCACGTACCTGCAACAGGGCGATGTGGCGCATAGCAATCTAAGGAGTCTGTAGCCTAGAAAACACTGCCGAAAAGAAAGATAGGCTATTGTGTGCTTTGCAGTTCGGTTAGAACTTTTTTGAATTGCGGCTTAAGTTTTGGCAGTGTCTGCGTCGCCGTTTCCCAGATGGATTTGGTGTTCATGCTGAAGTATTCATGTGTAAGGTCTGTTCGCATATCAGACAAGTCAAGATAAGGGATACGATAAGAGTAAAGCAGCTGCTTTATCTTCTTATGTTTCGCAAGCACTCGCACCGCTTCGCCTATATTTCGTATGAGGTCATCGACTGAGTATATGTTCCGCACATCTTTCATGAACGACTCATACGTTAATCCCTTTGTGATTGATTCGATTATTTCGATGTACGAAACAATTTCTGACAAGTAAAGTTGTGGGCTTCGTTCCAAACGGTCCCGTTTCATACAGCCACGGCTTCCTCTAACACGCGGTCTTTAATGTTCTCGTTCAGAAACTCTTTTGAAACCACATCTACTTTCAGGTGCAGTTTTCCTCTGAGATATCTTCTGAGGCTTGCGATTAAAAGCAAGTCCACTGTTTCTGAATACGTGACTAAAAGGTCTAGGTCGCTTTTTTCTGTTTGCTCCCCTCTGGAGTATGAACCGAAAATGTCTATGGTTTCCACTTTGAACCTTTTCTTTAGCATGGGTTTTAAGGCTTGAATCTGCTGTCTTATTTCGTCAAGTGATTTCATTTTCAATCTTTTAAAAAGCAAAAGCACTATATAACTTTCAATTCCTTAACCTTGGGATTTTCCTGCACATCTGATTAAAAGGCAGACTTGGCTGGGTTCATTAAAGAACAAATTCTATCGTTCGATGGAGATTTTGCTGATTCCCGCTTCCTTCTCCAGCGTTATCACGTGCTCGGCTTTTTCCGCGAACGCCTCGCTGTGCGTCACCGCGATTATCTGCTCTATCGCCTTGAACCGCGAGATGGCTTCGGCTAAGCGGTCGATGCTGCCGTCTTCCATGCCGAGGCTTTCCGTGGGCTCGTCAAGCAGCAGCATGCTCAACCCGTGACCCGTCCGCGACTGCATAATAAGCTGCCCCAGCCCTAAGCGGTACGCAAAAGCGAGCAGCGTGCGCTCTCCGCCAGAAAGGTTCGAAACTTCGCGGTCGGCGCCGCTTTCGCTCTTGATGTACGGCGTGTACGTGTCATCCACAATCACGTTGAGGAGTGGGGCTTCTCCGCCGACGAGGCTGTCGAGGACTTGCTGCACGAAGTTGCGGAGCACCTTGACGAAGTCGCTTCGCAGCTTAGGCTGGATGCTTCTGTAGGCGTCGCGGATGGCTCCGAGGACTTCGACGGTTCGGGTGATTCGTTTCATGCGCTCCATCTTCTCCTGCGCGTGGTCAATCCGTTCCCTCGTCTCGTCCAGCCGTTTCAGGAGGTCGCTCTTGCGCGTTTCCTTAAACCTCAAGTCAGATTCAAGATGAGAGTATTGTTGGAACGCTTGCCTGCTCTGGTCCCGTGCGGCTTCAAGGTCCGACACCTCGAACCTGCCGATTTCAAACCGCAACGCCTCAAGCTGCCTCCGCTGCTCCGCCTCCAGCGCTTGTTTCGCTTCTAGCTCGGTGGACAGGTCCGTCAAGCCTTTTTCCTCTTCGGCTATTCGAACCCTCAAATCCTCCGCCCTTGGAGTCAGCGTCTGCAGGTTCGAAACCGCTTCGGCAGCAACGGTTTTGGTCCGCTGCAACTCCTCCAACTCACCCTGCAACAGTGTAATCGTCTTTTGTCTCTCCGCGTTTTCTTCCTGAATCCTCTGCATCAAACCGTTCTTGTACTCGTCATTCAACGGCTGCAGGCAGAGCGGACAACGGCTTTCCATGGACAGCGACACGGTTCGTTTCTGGTCGGTCTGCATGTTCCGCGATGTGGCTTCCTGCTCCGCTTTCAGGCTGGAGATGCGGTCGTCAAACTTTGCCAAAAGCTGGCGCAACACCTCGGGCGACTGGTTTGCCTGATTTCCTACTTCCTCAAGCTTGACGTTGTACGATTGGATTTGCGAGTCTATGGATGTTTGGCGTTGCTTCAGATTGTCTATGATGGTCTTTTTTCCCTCAATCCGCTGCGTCAACGAAGCCGCGGCGTCTATGGCGTTGCTTACGCTGGCTTGCACTTGAGCTTCCTTCCGTTTGAGCTCTTCAACGAACTGTTTTTTCTCCTCCAGCTTCTTCAGTTTGGCATCCGCATCTTCCACTGCTCTTCTGGCTCGCGCCAGTTTCTCCACGGCGCCCTGCAGCTCCACTTCTAAGAGCGCGTATTCTTCGGTGACTCGGTTGTACTCGGCGCTGAGCGTCTCCAGCCCCACCACGTCGGGGTCTTTCTCGTAAACGCGCCGTTCCGTTTCGTATCCGCGCTGGTACTCGGCGATGTTGCTCCAAGCCGTCTCATAATCCGATAGCCCAAACAGCTCGTCCAGCTGCTTTTGCCGTTCTCGGGGCGCCGAATCCAAGAGTTCTTTCAGGTGCTCCTGCCTCATCCATACTATGGCGCGGTAGAGGTCCCTGTCCAAACCCGTAATCGCCTTCAGCTGCTCGGCGATGGCGTCGGTTTTCATGCTTGCCATAAGCTGCTCATCCTGAAAGAGCTTAAGCTCCTCAAAGTCCTGACCGATGCCTTTGCCGCGCCGCCTCAACCCGCGAATAAGCTTGTAGGTGTTCCCGTTCTGCGTGAACTGAATGGTGACGCGCCCAGAATCCGCGCCTTCACGGAGAAGGTACTCAAAGCTTCTGCCGATGGGGTCGCCGAACAACGCGAAGTCTATGGCGTAGAGTACGCTGGATTTTCCGCAGCCCAACCCGCCGACCAAGCAGTTGAAGCCGCGTGTGAAGGGCACCGTTGATTTGATGTGTGAGCGGATGTTCTCCAGCTGGACGATTTCGATTTTCACTGCAGAAGCTCCTCCACGACCTCTCGGACTTTGTCTTCCTGCTTCTTCGTCAACGGCTCAATCAGGCTGATGGCGGAACGCGCTATGCGCTCGGCTTCTTCGCGGCTGTAGCGATCGTTGAAGATTTGCAGGAAATACTCAAACGCCTTAGTCTTCAAATCCTTGAATTCGCTTTCGAAGATGGAGCGCACGATTTCGTCTGAAACCGCGCTCTCCTTAAGCAGAACAACTGGGTGCACCAGCAACGCTTTCTCGGCGGCGGTGCGGATTTGCGCCACATCTATCTCGGCTCGGCTGGCTTCAGCGGGCAACACGCCCTTCAACACGGGGATTATTACTCCGCCTTCCTCGTCTGCGCCCTTTACAAGCTGAACCGCCAGCTCGGTGATTTTCGCCGAGGTCATGCCTGAAAAATCCTGCTCCAACACCACAAACCGGCGCGGCGAACTAAGCTCGATGAACTCGGGTGAAAACTCGCCCTTCTCGCTGACTTTCACGTGGTAGAAGCCTTTCGGGTACTTGGCTTCGTCGTAGCTGACGGTTTCGGTGCAGCCGCTGTACGCCAACAAGCCGCTTTTGAACCTGCCCAAGAAGCGCTGGTGCACGTGTCCCGCTGCGTAGTAGCCGAAGCAGTCGGGCAGGAGCGCGGGTGAAACCTCAGCTTCGATGTAGGGCGGCTTGACGCTTGGCAAGTCAACAGCAGCATGAAAAACGAAAATGTTGCCCACTGCGGGGTCGGGCGTGGGCGGGTTCTGCGCCATGAATTCGGGGAGCGCCTCCTCGGTTTTGCGCCGACTTCGAAAGTTGGGCACGCCATAGACGTAGCAGCAGTCGGGTTTGCGCCAGCACGCGCCCTCATGGCGGGGCAGGTGGATGATTAAGCCGGCGCTGTCCAGCGGGTTCAAAATCGTGCCCGTTATCGTGTTCGGCGCGGAATCATGGGAGCCATCAACCGTCAGAACCGGAATTCCCACGTCTCGGAGCCGCTTGAAAGTGCGAATGGTGTTCTCCAGCGTGGCGTTAGACGGTCGGGCATGATGGAACAGGTCGCCCGCGATAATCATGAAGTCGGGTTGCAGCTCGATGGTTTTTTCAACGAGTTCGGCGAAGGCGTTGTCGAAGTCTTGCCTTCTGGCTTCTAACCCGTACTGCGCGTAGCCTAGGTGCAGGTCGCTGGCGTGGACGAAGCTGAAGGCTTTCAAGCGGTGCCGTTTCTCCCCTTGTGAAGTGTTGCTGTTCTGGCTTATGTTTCTGGTTTGCCTGTTTTAAGCGTTTACTCCGAGGTGAATAATGATTTTTCCTGTTTCGGGGAATAACGTTTAAACCGTTAAGTTTCCTCTTTTAAGGAAAAGCGTGCGAGACAATGAAGTGCCAAAAGTGCGGGCAGGAAGCATTCATTCCTTTTCAGTGTCCATACTGCAGAGACTACTTCTGCAGTGAGCATCGATTGCCGGAGAACCATAATTGCCCGCGGATGGACCTTGCCCGCGCACGCAGAAGCAACGAAGGCGTTTTCGTTCAGGGACCAAACTCGTACGAGTACAAGGTCACGTTCGGACAGCCACGACGTGTTATCGGGCACGTGTACTTTAGTCCTAAAGAGCTTAAACACTTGACCATAGCTGGGCTACTTGTAATAGGCATTGGCTTGTCAATCATCCTTTTTGACGCCTATTTTGTGCAGATAGGTTGGGCAGCATTGGCGTTTTTTGCTGGTATTTTGACGGCGTCTTTTCTGGTGCACGAGATAGCACATAAGGTAATGGCGCAGAAAAGAGGGCTGTGGGCGGAGTTCCGGTTAACGATGTGGGGTACGATTATAACATTACTTTCAGTAATTTCTCCGTTCTTCAAGATAATTTCTCCCGGTGCAGTCATGATTTCTGGGAACGCACGCATGGATGAAATCGCAAAAATATCCATCGCAGGCCCGCTGACTAACATTGTTTTTGCATCTGTCCTACTTGCAATTGGCTTTGTCTCAGGTCCTTACGCATTGATTTTCTTTTACGTTGCTCTTTGGAACGGGTTTATTGCAGTTTTCAACTTAATTCCTATTGGAATTCTGGATGGCTTCAAAATTTTCAGTTGGAACAAAGCAGTTTGGGCTTCAGCCTTCATACCAAGCGCGGTGTTGACCGCGATAGCCTATTTTTCAGTCGCTGTATAGCCTGAGATTAAAATTACATCGCAGCAGACCTGATGGAATGCTGAGGAAAAGTTTAGATGAGTTCTATCGTCACATGCACTTCTTCGGGCACGCGGATACGCATGATACGCCGCATGACGCGCTCTTCAGAGTCGATTTCGATGAGGCGCTTGTGGATGCGCATCTCCCACCTGTCCCATGTGGCTGTGCCCTCGCCTGACGGCGCCTTGAGCACGGGTACTTTGAGGCGTTTTGTGGGCAGCGGGACGGGGCCGTTGATTTTGACTCCGGTTTTCTGGGCGATGCTTTTCAGTTCGTTGCATACGTCTTCGAGTTTCTGGTAGTCGGTGCTTGTTAAGCGGATTCGCGCTTTTCTTACCATGTTTCGCCCATCAATCCGTTACTTGTCTTTTTCAAGTGCTACCTTAGACATTTAAGCGGTACATAAAAACTTATCGACGGGTTTTTCGGCCTTATCATCCCTTTTTGGAAGCCTCCGAATCTTTTGGGTTTCCGGTAGAAGTGCATCGCTACGCCGTTGAAGGTTGCTTCGTCGTATTTTGTCCATTCGGTTTTGCCGAGTTGCTGAATCTCTTCAGGGGTGGTTGCGACTGTGGTGTCGTTGTCCTCGTCTCTGAACTCAACTGGATGTACATATTTCTGCGTGCTCCACCATGATTTATCCCTTAGCAGACGCGCCATCACTGGTATGTTGCCGTTCACCTCCCGGACTACGTTTGGAATGTTAGCGTAAGTTGGAGAGGGCTTGGGGACAGGAATTTACATTGTGAAGCGTTCTAATGCACCGTTTTAGCAAAAATCTAAAAGAGGGTTAATCACCCAAAGTATACTTAAGGAGGGTTGAGCTAAATGAAAAAAGCTTGGTTTCACATAGTTTTTATGGTTTGCATCGTTTTGCCCATATTGCTACTGGTTTTTTTGGATTACTACAACATGGAAGGCTACAACTACCGTTTTAATCCCTCAACCAACAGCCTGGAACCATGGAATAACACGTATTTCAACCAGAACTTCAGTTTCGACGTAACATGGAAAGGCAGAATGTTCTACTTAATATTCGCATGGTTCTTAACGATTGAGTCAGCAATTAGCTGGAAAGAGGTCGTTGACAAGAAACCGAGAAACCGCTACTTGCTTGCTGCCGCCCTCGCTTGCGCTTTGATTCCCACAATTTATGTTTTGGCGACGAATTTTTTCGGTTTAGATTTAGCGGTGATGAAAGAAGGGCTTAATATTGGAATCCCAAGCTTGTACTCCGACAATAGCCCATCAGACTTTCTACACTTACAATGGCCAATCTCGCTGGAATACCTTGTATTTTTTATTTTCTTTACCAGCGCCATATTTTTAGCCTACAAAACAAAAGGATTGAAGATGTTCTCTATTTCTTTGGCTCTCCTCGGAGCAGTGGGCGTTTCCTACATGTTTGACACCATCTTCCCCTTCGGAGTTTTTCGGCCCCTGCAAGAGATGACCCTTCCAACCGCAGCCACCGCTGCCGCCCTTTTTGATATTTTAGGGTACAATGTAATGTTATCGTATCCTTCGCATGTTGGCAACTCCTTAGTTCCCACCTTGACAGTCGGATCAGGCCCAAACATAGCAAGTGTAGGAATCGCCTGGGCATGTGCAGGCGTCCAGAGCTTGTTGCTCTATGTGCTGGTCATTTTGCTTTTCTTCAAGAAGGCAAACATTTCATCTTTCCGGAAGTTACTATATTTTATTATCGGTCTTTTCGGAACCTTTTTCGCCAACGTGCTGAGAGTCTACGCTGTCATCATGACCTACATGTATTCTGGAAAGGAGGCGGGAGTGTTCTTCCATAACACTTACGGGGAACTGTTCGGGTTCAGCTTCATTTTCCTATTCATTTTGTTAATAGTCTGCATAGAAAGATTTATGTTAGTAGAAAGAACTAAAGGCGTTTTTGCAAAAATAACCGCTAACTTCGGCAAAGCTAAAAAAACACTTACCTCACGAATTAAAAGGAATACTGATACCCCGCCGCTTTAAATGCTGCCTGCAACAATGTCAAGTTCTCGCTGTAATCAATCACGCTTTAGACCATTCTCTTCTCACAGCCCTCAGGGCGTGGAATTCAGAAAGAACAACCTTCGGCATCTCCTTCAACCTATACACTCTGCTGTCCCCTATTCGCTCTCGGTATCGTATGGGAACTTCCGTGATTCTATAACCGTTTAAAGACATCCGTGCCGTGAATTCAAGCCAAAAATTGTACGGCGAATACTTCACTTCTCTGGCTATTTCTTGAGCGAGAGCGACGTGCATAAGTCTCATCACACTGGTAACATCCTTGCATTTCACAGGAAACATCACTCTCTCCAAAAACTGCAAACCAAAAGAAAGCACCTTACGGTAAGGAGGCTCTCGTCGGGTAACGCGTCTTCCCATCACAATATCAGGAGAGTCACTCTGCATTATGCTCCAGAGCTTAAAAAAATCATCGGGCTCATACTGCCCATCCGAATCCACCGCCACAACATAGCCATACTCATCAGCATCTATGTTGAGGAAGGCTTCGCGCATGGCCCTAGGATAACCCTTCTTCTGCTTTGTCATTTCAGCATGCAAACTTGAATATTCATATTTGAGCTTCTCCAGAACTTCCTTTGTTCCATCAGTGCTTCCGTCCTCAAAAACCCAAATTTCCACGTTACCCATTTTTGAAACCACTTTTTTGTAGAGCTCTCTGACCGTGCTCTCAATGGCATCCGCCTCATTGTAAACAGGCATTATCAACGCTATCTTACGTTCCATGCTACCAGATGCGTCTCTAAGTGGATTCTGCACGTTTGGGCCTCTCGTTACTAGTTGACTGAATCATCTTTCAGCAAGCAATCCGCCACATCGGGATTTGACAACTTCAACTATACTTTAAGGCAACCTTAGTTAAAGAATTCATTTTCTCGGCTTGTCTTATTATGCTTTTTCATAAACTCAAAAGAAGATGTAGTTAAAAGGCTAGAATCACGTAAATATTAAATAAAATAACTTAAATGCATTTAACAAATTAGAGGGGGGAGGGCAAAGTGGTTCAGGTGCGTAAGAGGACTGTCATTCAGCTTATCATCGGGATTGCCATTTTGCTTTGGCTGCTTCAGGTGGCAAATATCGGTGACACCTTTGCCGCAATCTTACAAGTCAATGTCATCTATCTTTTAGGTGCAGCGTCATGCTTTGTTGCGTCATCAACTTTGGTTGGTCTTGCTCTATTTGTTCCACTGCATCAGTCGAACCCAACCGCCTCAATTCGCAGAGTGGTGATGGCTAGTTTCGGTGGACAATTGTTGAGTGATGTGACTCCTGCTAGGTCAGGTTACTTTCTAACCCCGATTTTCGTGAATCGGCTAGCTGGCATCCCGGTTGATCAGGGAATGGCGGGCGTTCTTGCCACTGGAGGGGTCAACGCGTTTGTGAAGGCAGGGATTTGCTTGGTTGGCTTGGGATATTTCATTAGCTTTTTGCCCCTTCCAGCTTCGGTGGTGAATTCGTTGCTTGTTGGTATTGTCGTTTTACTGGTTGCAGGCAGTTTTTTGCTTTTGCTCATGTGGGAAAAGCGCATGTCCAAGCTGGTGGTGAAATTGGAGAAATTGCCGCTTGTCGGAGCGAAGCTGCATTCGTTTACTGCGATGTTCACTAATGTACAGCAGGAGGGCGTCAAAGTCAAGGGCTCTTTGATAGCAGTGGCGATTCTGATACTGCTGTCTTTGGTGTTAAATTCAGTTGCGTTATTTCTTATTTTTAGTGGGCTGTGGCATGCCTCGCTTAGCTTTCTGGACTTCTTTTTGATGGCATCCTTTGCGTCAGCATTGACGTATGTGCCAATTACAATCGCAGGTCTAGGGGTTCAAGAAGCAGGCTACGTGTTTCTTCTTCAGCTGCTGCTCGGGTTGCCGCTGACCGCCATTGATCCTCGGCTGCTTGCCTTTGCGTTTATAACAAGGGCTTTGTTCACTGGAACGGACATTATCGGACTCAGCCCGCTGGTTAAAGTTGGCCTTAAGCCTGAGACGCCGCCATCTCAGTGACTTACGGGCCTACAGCAAGCAAGGAACATTAGGAGACACATTTTAACCAAAAAAGGTGGAAAGGGATTGCATTTCCCTTTTATGGCATAGATGCACTCGGTTGCTTCGCTATTTTTGTGTGTTTCCGCAGCAAAACAGAGCCTGCAACGATTGCAATTGATGACAACGCTACTATTATGACAATGCTGAAGCTTTCAGGAACCGTTCCTCCGCTAATGTCAGCAGGCATGTATCCCCAGCCGTCAGGGATGTCGTCTGATGCTGGTGATGGTGGCCACGCTTGAACTGTTCCCGTGCCAGTGTGCGTATCATTGTAGGAAACCCTCATGGCATAGTTAATGCCGATAATTGATATGCCAAAAGTGGCTGTGTCCTGCTTGTCCACTGTCATTTCAACCATGTAGTGGGGTGTGGTTGATGTTGGCGATGTGGCTAACGATTCCTTGAAATCAAAGACTGCGGTTGCTGGTGGAGTTACCGAGGACCATCCTGTTCCCGTCCCTCTGAACCATTGCTGGGTTGCACTGTTACCATGTCCCGTAATTACTATTTTAAAGTCGTCAGTCTTTGGAGCGGTACCGCCGTCTGCACTTGAGTCATAGCAAATAACATAATAGTCACCGGCGTCGGTTGTATTGTCCATAGTTTCAACGATCATGTATTCCTTGACAGGGGTCCCTGTTATCCAAAAAGCCCGATAAACTGCATCTGTCCCGAACCCGATGGCTGCAGCTTCCGAATATTCTGTGAGGGTGGTGTATTTCCCGTCAACCGTAGGTGCAGTAGTGCCCTGGTAGTCAGTGTGCGTGTAGCTTGCATTATAAGCGACGGCTTTACCCGCAAGTGCCATTGCGAGCAGTGAAAGAAGGCATAACGTAGCGATTTTTGATTTATTCATTGCCACTATTCTCCTTTTTAAATGGATACTTGTGTATTTCTATGCAGTTTGCTTAAAAATTTTTCTAAATTTTAATTTCATGCTCATAGGCTTAAAGGCCCTAAAGGTTAAAACTAAGAATTCTTTAATATGGAAAACTCGGAGCTTAACCTCGTTAATTCTTTTTCAAGCAACTTTTGACAATTACATCGCTAATTCTTAAAGTTAATTTTCTGGTTAATTAAAAAAATCCCAAATTGAGAGTCAAGTTGAATGGGGCTCCAAGATTCTTTTCTTTGTCTACAATTCTTATTGTGAAGTATCCTGCCCTATCAATATGCCATGCTAAAGAGGTCTGCTGGGAGGCATTAATGAATGGCGATTGTGCAACCCATATGAATTCTTTTTCTGACGGATTTTGGAGCTTGTCCACTGGAATTGCTTGTGTCCACAACTCAATGCGGACAGGTTTCGAATTGTTTACTGACGCCACGATTGTTTTGCCGCGATAGTCAACTGGGATGGGCAAGTAGAATTTGCCTACACATGGGTATGTATCGTTAGTTGCTGTCAAATTAACTGTCATATGCTTTAAGGGCGGCACCAAGCCTTTCTGCGTAAACGCCTGATTAACTATCTCTTGGGCGGCGGGACCAACATGATAGACGGTGGCACCGTATTCTCCGACAAAGACTGCTGGCAAATATTCCGGGTCGCCTAAGTATCTAGTGAGAACCGTCCAGTTATAGGCTGGAGGTAACCGGTTATCGCCTAGGCTTGCCCATGGAACGCTTAGAATGTACGATACGCCGTGGTTATTGAGAAAGTTGATGCTTTCATTAAGCGTTTTTATCTTGTAAAGTGGTGCTGACTCGTTCCCGTCTAGTGAAAGAATATCCCGCTCAACATAATATTGTTTAATGTCAAAGGTTGCAATTCTAGCGTTCACTGGGGTGTTCTCATTAATCCAGTTCCAAGCATCCCCTTCCTCAAAGACGCGTGACAGGTAAAGCGACTGGTTCTCGTCAGGCTTGGCTATGGGTTTGATGGAGTTTATGTATGGCAGCATGAAAGTGCCTGAAACAAAAATAAGAGCTATGACAACAGCGGCGGTGCGGCGTGGGGAGTCGTACTTCCTAGCTATTGATTGGAGGAGTAAGGCGCTGCCCACGGCAAAAACTGGGGCAGCGATTATGATATAGCGTGGAAAAACAATGTGAAACGCCATTACTGCAAAACCGGCGAATAAAAGATACAGCCACAAAGATGTAAGCAGGTTTTTGCGCTTAGAAAAGGTAAAGTAACTCACAGCCACAAATAGAACGACAGCCGCAATTTTGCAGGCAGCACTGGCTAAGGCATAAAATGGGAGCAATTCATAGCTTTGAAAATGAAGCGTGGTTGAGCTTCTAAGCAGCGGGTCTAAATAGTTTCCGATGCCGAAAAAGGGGTAGATTGGATTTCCGAGAAGGACAAAATTACGCGCATACCACGGTGCGATAAGAACTATGGCAACCGCAGATAAGAGAATGGTGTGCTTGATTTTAATTTTTTTAATCGCTGCGTAAAGTAACAAGATGCCAAGACCGAACAGGCCCATGTAACTGGTGAGGGCAGCAAACCCCGCAAAGAGGGCTCCAATAACTTCGTATTTCGGAGCTTCGGCAGCGTTTGAAGTGTAGGCTTTGTAGAAAAACAAGGCAGCCGTGGTTACCATGAAGGTTAATGCCATAAGATAGGTTTCTTCAATGAACAGTTCCCAGAAGAAAGGAACAAGGCTTAAGCCAAAAATGGCGTAAATGGAATATGTTTTACTCTTGTTGACTAGCTTAGCAAAGTGATAAGCCGCTATTATGGTTGCTACACTGAAAATTGGTGAAAGCAGCCTATAATAGAAGTCATTAGCGTTTCCAGCAAAAACATAAAGCAAAACAGCGGAAAGTTGAACCCCAGGCGGATAGTTTGCACTCATTTCTAACCCAATTGACGGTCCAGCGATAAGGGGGATGTTGCCGTGTTGGAAGAGGATTTTGGCATAGTTTACTCCATAAGCAAGCGAATCCCACTCAAACGCTGGAAAAGCGAGTGTATCATAAAAAGCGACGAGAACGAATACTCCGATGATAATCAGTAAGAGCACGGTTAAGATGTTAAGCTTGGTTATTCTCACATTGGTTCTGATCATTTCTCGCAGAAAACCCGCGTTTACTCTAAAGCCCCGGTAAGTCGCCAGGGCGCCTAAAACTGCCAAAGCAAGCCCTTCAGTTAACAACAGTGTTACGATGGAGAACTCCCAGAAGAGCCCGAGGACAATCATTAGGGCGAAAGTAAACCCGAAACCTAACCCAACTGTTAACAGCACTCTTTCAGTAATGCTAGTTTTTGGAGAAAGGATGCAAGAGAAAAAAAAGCCATTAGCAAGAATGAAAATCAATCCCAACCAGCCAGTATCTACAGGAACTGATTTCATAGGTTTTTGGAACGCATATAAGTAAAAGAAAACACCAAGGAAAAGTACAAGCAGCACAGCGACAATTATAGCAATTGAGTTACGCCCATTATAGGTACTTTCATTTCTAGTTTTAGCAGGGTATAATGACTTGAAAACGGTTAAGGTTAGCCTCTGCAAAAAAACTCCTAAATGTACCTCAGTAAACCATTCCAGTATTCTGGTTAACCCCCGCTGCTCCATACTCCCCTGAACACTTGCAAGTTAACTTGAGTGCCTGCAGCATAATCATCGCGGGCTTCTATCACCATGGTATAAGAACCCGATTTTTCAACTGTCCAAACTAACGATGGGTTAACTTCCCCAGCAATCATCGAGGGCGGTGACCTGACAACCAAATTATGGTACTTCCAAATGCTGGTCGTTTCCCAAGGTTGAATGACGCCATCATAAATTTCAATCCCGATTTGTTTTCCATGGGAGTTAGTTTGTAACTTGATTTCTTCGCCTTGATTAAGCACTGGAAAATAAAGTGCCGCGGACGGAGCAACCGCGATAGTCGTACTTATGGTGCTGTTACCAAGGACAGTGCTTTTGAAAGGCAACGGGGCACTTCCTTGGGATTGGTAAGGAGCTGCGTATATCTTGCTTATACTGAAATTTTCGGAGTAACAGTGGAGGCCAAGTTCAACAAATCCCTTATCACTTAGAGGAGCGAGAAATTCATAACTCTGCCATTTGCCAGTATCATTTTTTTGGATAACTGCGTAGTCGTGCACCCATTCTTGAGTGTTGGAGTCATGTACATTTATACTTAAAATGTCTTTACCAGTGTCAAGATAAGTGATGTTTACCTTTGTTAAATTCGGCGTGGCAATAAATAGGCGTGCTGAGTCATTATTAGCAATAACACTTTGAGTAAGCTCTCCCCCTATAGGCTGTATTTCACTCCACCCATCTTGGTTAATCGAAATCTCTGTCAAAGAGCCATTTGTTAGTGGACTCTCAAAAGGACCAACTTTGTAAATGTTGGGATTACCTGAATGATCCATGATTGTTGGAAAATATGGAGACCCTAAAAACTTAGCCATCGGCAATATGTCAAAATGGCCATGTTCTCGAGCCCATGCAACGTCAACGACATATTTTACGTTCTCGTTACGGAGGAACTGTAATATCAGCGCTGGTTCAGTAATGTTGTATAGTTGCCTTGCTTCCCAGCCATCTAAATAAAAGAAGTAATCATTGCTGCAATTTTTGATGTAGTAAATTCTGTTTTCAATGGTAGCAACCTTTTCGCCAGCATTTAAATTTTGGTTCAACCAACTCCAAGCAGCCGCTTCAGGAAATAATTGGTCTAGCGCTAACCAGGTATCTCCGTTAGGATTCTCCAAAAACCAAAGATAGTTATCAGGAACAGATTCATTTAGATTTTCTCCATTAACTTTTCCAGCCATAACTAGTGTTAAGCTTGGGAAAAGGAAAGCGACAAAGAGAATCAATATCAAGCCTAATCTGATAGCAGTACTTGCATGAATAGAAGGTAGACGGCTTCGAACTCCAACAACTGAAGTTTTAGAGTGAATCTTGTCATAATTTTTGCATATTTCTAACGCTTTTATAATAGGCAAGCAACTTAAGAGAGCGAAGCCTGGCAATGCGAACACCATATGGCGTGGGAATCCCCATGAAATACCACTGAGAACAATAGCGCTTAATGATAATGGCCATAACGCGATTAGCCAATACTTTTTGTTTTTCACAGTCGGCAGGAGAGCAAGCCCAAGAATTGCGAAAAAAGAAATTGACGGCACCAGCGTCCTGTAATTGAGAAAAATCATAAGTTTGTCAAAAATATTTAAATTGGCTGCACCGAAGAAACTTGTCTCTGCGGAAAGTTTTATTCCATTCATAGTGGTTTGCATTATCAGCGGGTCAATGTTTATTCCGCCTAGCACTGTGTAGGCATTGGGGTATATCGGGTTACCAACCAAGACAAGGTTTCGCACATACCAGACACCGCCAATAACGGCGGCTGGCAAAACAAGAAGTACGGCTCTTTTGAAGTTTAGCTTGAAGTCACTTTTCCGCTGCAACAAATAAGCAATTAGGGCTATAAGCAAAAACGGTGCAAGATACAGCGCGATATAGGAAGTAAGCAGCGCAAAACCATAAAACACCCCAGAGGCAATCCAATATTTCATGTTGCCCTTGTTTATGGCAAAGAGCAAAAACAGAATTGAAACCGTGCAGAAAAACGCCAGCGTAGAATAGCTTGTGGCATACATGGAGTACCGGAAGAACATGGGCGTAATTGCCAGAATCAGCGCTGCCATCAAACCTAACTTCCTGCCTGCGATGATTTCTCCGATTTTATAGGTTGCCAAAACCGTTAGGAGTCCCATTATAGGCGAAATTGCTCTTAGAAAAACATCTTGGATTGCGCCGATTTGAATATAGTAATACGCGCCGAGTGAAGAGAATAATGGTGGAAAATTGGCACTCATCTCAATCCCGATGGAAGGACCCGCTATTACGGGAATACCGTGCTCATTGTACATGAATACGGACATTACCGCATGATACACTGTTGCATCCCAATGTACTATGGCGGTTAAGAGGGCGTGATAAAAGGTGAAGAAAAAGATTAAGCCTATGGCAATACACGCGGGCAACCAGAACTTAATGTTTGAAGGCAAAACAAAATTCTTAACGGAAAAATGCGGCGTTAACCACTGCTTTAGCGGTATTTTCTCTTTTCGTTTTCTCCAATAAACCAATACGGAGGTAAATCCGATGCAGGCA
>Ga0210077_1000158_pt1 | contig 32377 bp, 30 predicted proteins | sample RushMan_CattailN_5_FD_185556 | JGI IMG/M metagenome (GOLD analysis project Ga0210077, IMG submission 185556) | Wetland microbial communities from San Francisco Bay, California, USA, that impact long-term carbon sequestration -... | ecosystem: Environmental > Aquatic > Marine > Wetlands ... | reverse complement strand
ACCGAAATACTTTTGGGCAAACTCATTAAAAAAGGTAATATTACCTTTGATATCTCTTCGCATGATAATGCTGTTAGCATTTTCTACAAGCTCTCGGTATTTTTTTTCGCTTTCCTGGATCTTTTGAAAGTATTTGGCATTATTGATGCCGACAGCGGTTTGTGAGGCAACGCCCAACAATAAATTCATATCACTGTTATTAAGCGGCCTTTTTGACTTGAGGTTGTCCACTACCAGGATCCCCAATGATACATGTTCATAAATAATAGGTACACATATTAGTGACTGAGAATTCATGGCCTTGGCGAATTCAAGACTTTTTTTTGATAGGGTTTTCTCAATTTCAGAAATATCATTTACTAAAAATGGTTTTTGATTTTTAAATGCTACAACAAACACACCTTGAGAATTTGGGTTATCGAGATGAAATTGTGTTTGCTGTAAAAGCCGCTCTTTTTCCTCGGAATAACCATATCCGGCGGTGTAATAGAGCCGTTTTTTGTCGCTGTCTGCCAACAAAATCATACCGCGATCAAAATCCATTCGAACTTTCATGATATTGACAACAGTTTTGATCAATTGGTCGACATATAGAGTAGAGGAAGTTGCTTTGCCAATTTCTTGAACAAGCAGTGCATTATTGTGCCGTATATCCATCTCGGCGATAAGATCCTTTGATGCATCCCCTTGAGTTTTAATCGTTTTTTCTAATTCCTTATTTTCAAGATGTTCAGAATAAAAGGCAACGCTCAAAGTAATAATTGTGCCAATAATCACAAAAATTCCCCAAGTCGCGAAGGGCAGGGCAAATATGAGACCCAAAGAAGCACCGATAGTGATCAGAATAGAATAGTTTCGAACCCTTTTCCATATAAGAGAAGCTGTTTTTTTCCAACTAATAATGTAATGGCAAGACTTATCTCCTTTGTGAAAACAAAAAGGATGATCAACATTCGCCAATCTATCAGTAAACAACTTCGCTAATGATTCAAAAATACCGATGCGGTTCTCGCATTGATATGGCTTTTCATTTACTCCTGGATTAGGCGTCGCAATGATTTCGACTTTGTTTGGCCCCAGTCTTTTTGCCTCGATGTTAGCGCCATGGCTCATTATAGAATAAACTCTCTTCATCAAGAGATAGACTGTTGTCAGACTCATTAACCCTAATGTGTATTGTTTTGCAGGCCCCATCCCTCGATGTGAGGTTGTATAGCGACCTGCTTCTCTAGCGATATGAGGATTACCTGTTCTCTCTACCAGAATTTCCTGAAAACGATCCGCCTGGTCTTGACTAAACCAGTGGGCCTGGTCTTCAACCTCATATCTACTCATACCCGCATATTCCAACATAGAATCAACATCCAGATCTGGATAGTTGTTCTTGATATATTCCAAATATGTCTTGGTGATACGGCTGTTATATAGAGGTGTTGTGTCGGACACTTGCCCGATTCCTTTTTAGTTTTGGGTCTTAGACATCAAATTATATTCACAATTATCTAAAATCGTAGCCTTTTCGCTTGATGGAGGTTGAACACTTTGGATAAAAAATTATTGAAAAAAGATTACAAAAGAGAAGGATTTATGTCAAGCGAAGACTGGCCAAGCCAAGACAGGGAGTGGATCGGACAATTATAATTTGACGTTTCAAATATTCCTTCATTTTAAAAGCGTTCAATCAGCTTGTCAATGAGATATGAACTCTCTCGCATTGCCTGTTCACTGAACGGTCCGAACCAATCGGCGATTTTTTTGAATTCGGCAAGAAACGCTTCTTTATCACCGATTTTGACCATTTCAAGATTCGTGGTCAGGGATTCAAGGTACTCCATCAAAAGGGCGCATCGTTCCGGTGATGCGAAGATTATCTCCGCATAAAGTGATGGATCCTGAGCGAAAAGTCGACCCACCATTCCGAGCTCAAGGCGATATATCGGGCTGGAAAATTCCAGCGTTCGCGGCAAGTTAATCTGTTTGCGGCGAAGAAACTGACCGAAAGCAAAAGTTGCAAAGTGCCGCACCGTTTGGACGATAGACATGATCTTGTCGTGTTCGTCGGCATCGACTTGCAGTATAATGCTTCCCCAGGCGCTGAATTGGTCGATCAGCCACTGACAGCCGGCGATATCCCTCCCGGGCGTCACCACAACAATTTGTTTGTCCATGGTCGATGGGGTAGGGCCAAAAAGCGGATGTAACCCGATCACCGGACCGCGATGCGCTTCAAGCATAGCAGTGAGTGGAATTCTTTTTATGCTGGTGATATCCGCCAATACACATTTTGGGGGCAGGTGAGCGGCAATTTTTTTGACAACCGATACAGTGACTTCAATGGGAACGCTGATCAGAGCCAGTTCGACATCCTGGCAAAGGCGATCAACATTCGGCCAATCCTGACAATCCAAAATTCGAACATGATATCCGGCAGCGGCAAACCATTGATGAAAATATTGCCCCATGCTTCCCAGTCCCCCGATAAGAAGGACGCGTGCTCCTGCGCGAACCCCTTTTCGTGCCATTTGTGCGGTTTGTTCAACTCGTGATTGGCGGAGAATTCGACGGTAAATTTCTTCAACATAATCCGGGTTGAGTCCTGTTTTAGCGCCCTGGCTACGACGGTGTGAGATCAAATCTTCTTCCCTTGCGGGATGATAAACCGGTAGATTGTGGGCTTTTTTTAGCTGAACGATGCGCTCGACTTCGGCCTGGCGTTCGGCAAGCAAAGATACGATCTTTTGGTCGATGGCATCGAGTTGCAGTCTCAGGCGTTCGAGTTTTTGATCAACATGAAGATTTTCAGATTTTTCATTGGGCGCTGATACAGGCGGGTTTGGATTTTTGTTTTTCATAATTTTTGTGATAATATTTGAGTATGTTTGATATTGTTAATAAAACTGGTCGATTTTCAAAGGCGATGGTTTATAACATTTTTATAAGGTACTTGGCAAGGATAAGTAAAATCCTAAAATGTGTTGGAGCCGCCGTTTCAGGTTATTCTTGCCTTTGTTGTCAAATAGAGGTAAACACCAACCATTAAGACCTTGATCGGATGTAAACAAAACGGGGAAATATAGAACTCAGGAGCTTCGCCCCGATTGACCTGTGATCTGGATGGAATATTGGAATAATGGGTTTAATAGTATTCTCTCGATTTCGAAGAAAGACTTTTCCCGCTTTGTCGGGATAGAAATTCCGAGACGTTAAACGCAAATATCACATTTAAAAAAATGCTTATGAAATCGATTAAAACAGTTTTGATTTTTACAACAGCCCTTTTTTTGGCGGCATGTGCAATTAAGCCGGTTCCTGAAAGAGTAGGGCCTTCGTATGCGCTTTTTTCACAGGCTGAAAAAATGTTCGACGCAAAATCTTACGAAAAGGCACTTGCGGACTTTAATGAATACCTGAAACGATATCCGGATGGGCCTCTGGCTGATGCAGCTTTGATGAAAATGGGATCGATCTATACGATGCTTGAGAAATATCAACTGGCGCGGAGTATCTATCAACGCGTCATCGTCGAATATCCTAAAAGTCATTTTGTCTCCGACGCCCGATTTGAAATGCTCGTTACATATTACAAGGATGGCGATTATGGGGATGCTATTGAGCAGGCGACGGATTTCCTCAAACATACGACTTCCAGGGTTCACACTCTCAAAACATACTTGCTTCTTGGCGACATTTACAAGGCTATGGGATCTCCAAAAGACGCCGTCAATTACTACATCATGGCCCTGAAAGATTCAAAGGATACGGAAAAAGACAACATTATCGAGGTGTTGAAAGATGCTGTGCGGCGACTGGAATCCGAAGATATCGTATCTCTTATCGATCAGGTTAAAGGTAATATCCCCAAAGGTTATCTCATGTTTCAGCTGGGGATAGACTATGCCGAAGAAGAAAAGTATAATGAGGCTTTAAAGGTCTTAGCCGCCTTTACGGAAAAATATCCCCAACAGGAAAATGTAAAGCAGGCTCAAAAACTCATCGCTGAAATCAATAAACGGTCCGTCTACAGCCGTTACACGATTGGATGTTTGCTCCCGCTGAGCGGTTCCTTCAGTATTTACGGTAACAGGGCGTTAAAAGGTATTGAATTTGCTTTTAATCAATTCAACGCGTTAAACCCCCAGTCTCCCATCAAAATACTCATAAAGGATACGGCGTCAGATCCGGTCAAGGCGGTGACGGCTGTGAAACAATTGTTCGAAGAAAACGTTGCTGCTATCATCGGGCCAATTGTTACGGCCGATTCCGCCGCTAAAGCGGCGCAGGATTACGGGATTCCGATAATCACCCTGACACAAAAAGAAAATATCCCTGAAATTGGAGAATATGTTTTCAGAAATTTTATTACACCCGAGATGCAGGTTAAGGCCCTGGTGTCTTATGCGACCAAGGAACTCGGTATCAGGGATTTCGCAATCCTTTATCCCAAGGAAAAGTACGGCGAAACATTTATGCACCTGTTTTGGGATGAGGTAATTGCCCATGAGGGTAAAGTGGTCGGTGTTGAGTCGTATAATCCGGATGGGACCGATTTTGCCGACCCCATCAAAAAACTCGTAGGCCTTTATTATAAAGTACCTGAAAATCTAAAGAATGTTGATGACAGAGTTGGTAAAAACAAACCGGATAATACACCATCTGGAAATATTATTGAAAGCGAGCTATTGCCTTTGGATGAAGAATCTGAAAGCTACGGCACAGAGGAAAATGGGAAGCCGGAAGCCATTATCGATTTTGATGCGCTCTTTATTCCCGATGCTCCCAAAAAATCAGGATTGATTGTTCCTCAGCTCGCTTTTTACGATGTGAAGGATACATCCTTGCTGGGCACCAATTTATGGCACTCGGAGAGCCTGATCGATATGACCCGGCAATACGTCCAGGGAGCTATTATGCCGGATGGATTTTTTGCCGGTAGCAATACAGGCAATGTCAGAAAATTCGTTGACGGATTTTATAAAAATTTCAATGAGAAGCCCGGATTTATAGAAGCAGTTGCTTATGATAGCGCATGGATCATGTTTCAGATAGTGAATCGGCCTGATGTTCGATATAGAAGTGCCATTAAAAATGAACTCAAACGGCCTGAAGGTTTTCAAGGTGTAACCGGCCTGACTTCTTTTGAGTGGAACGGAGACGCTCGAAAAAACCTATATCTTTTCCAGATAAGAGGTCAACGGTTTGTAGAGTTGACGCGACGGTAAGTGTATGAAGTTCGCTTATAAGGCGTATAATTTTCTCAACATAGGATTATTCTTTGTTTTTTTTCCTTTTTTTTGGCTTTATTCTCGCCTGTCCGGCCGCTTCGGCGACAGCATCGGTCAGCGCTTCGGTTTTTACCCCCGTCCATATCTAAGCGGCATCGCAGGTTCACCGAGAATATGGATTCATGCAGCCTCGGTGGGGGAAGTAAGCGGCGCCGAAGCGATTATCGAGTCTCTGGTGAGATTAATGCCGGATTGTGCCATAATCCTTTCCACAACAACAGAACACGGCCAGCTTCTGGCCCGGAACAAATTCGGCTCAAAAGTTGCGTGCATTTATGCACCGCTTGATTTTTTTGTTTCCGTGCGCAGGGCGCTCTTAGCCGTTCGACCGGATATTCTGGTATGCCTTGAGACCGAAATCTGGCCGAACTGGTTGTTTGCGGCCCGTAAACTGGGTGTGAAGGTGGCCCTTATCAATGGGAGAATTTCTGGCAGGTCTTTCAAAGGATATTTAAAGATTCGATTTTTAATTCAAGAAACCTTAAATCAGATTGAAGCGTTTAGTATGATTCAGGATGAAGATGCCCGGAAATTGATGATGCTGGGTGTTCCCCGAAAAAGAATTGAAGTCAACGGAAATGCAAAGTATGATCTTTTGATAGGTCGCGCCGATTCCCGCGTTAAAGAAAAAAATGAAAAGCTTTATAATTTAACGGGGAAGGAACGGGTTTTGGTTGCCGGAAGCACACGGGGGTCGGAACATGAGATCGTCCTGGATATTTATAAAAAGATTCATGAAACCCTGCCGGAAACCCTTCTGGTCATCGCACCGAGGCATATTAATAAAATCCGGCATGTTATCGACGCGGTTAAGAAAAGAGGGCTTCCGTATCAATTAAGAACAGAAATTGACAACGCCGATTCCCCAAGGACAGCCCCCATCGTCATCATCAATACCATCGGGGATTTGCAGTCCACCTACAGCATTGCTTCGGTCGTTTTTTGCGGCGGAAGTTTGGAACCTTTGGGCGGACAGAATGTCCTTGAAGCGGCCGTATGGGGAAAACCCGTACTATACGGCCCTTCGATGGAAGATTTTTTGGATGCCAAAGCGCTTCTCGATAAAACGGGTGGCGGTATTCAGGTCAAAAATAGCGAAGAATTGACCGAAAAAATGCTCTATTACCTGTTCCATCCCGATAAAGCGGATGCGGTCGGCCGATCAGCCAGAAAAGCCGTGATGTTAAACAAGGGGGCAGCCGAGAAGCATGCGGCGGTCGTTTATCGGTTGCTTGGGGAAACCTCTATTCGTCATTTTTAAGCGATCCCTGGCCTGTTGCTCCAAGGACACTGAGCCATAATTTCCCTATAGGGTCAATTTTTTTTCGCTTTCCCGCCGATGCGATCATGGGTATGTGTACAAAATGGTTATTCCAGCGTCCGATCAATAATTTTGTCTTTCCCGCCATACCTGCATGGACTGCATCGCGGCCCAAAAAGCTGCAAAAAACATTATCATTGGCGTTTGCAGGAAGACTTCTTATCATGTAGCTGGGATCGATATATTTTAAAGATATATCGATCCCTTTGCCGTGAAAATATGACTGTATGGTATGTTTAAGAAACTGGCCGATGTCCTTGAGCCTGATATTTCCGGATTCATCTTTTTCGGTGGTCTCCTCTCCAAAAAACTTCTGACCGGCCCCTTCAGCCACAACAACCACGGCATGCCCTCTGAGATTCAACCGGTGTTCAAGGGCGGCAAAAAATCCGCCCGGTCCTTCAAGATCAAAATCCACTTCAGGTATCAGTACAAAATTGACGTCCTGTTGCGCCAGAGTGGCGGTTGCTGCAATGAAACCTGAATGTCTTCCCATCAGTTTGATAAGGCCGATACCATTGGGATACCCGGCTGATTCGATATGAGCACTCCTGATCGCCTGAGTGGCAACATCCACCGCGGTATCAAAACCAAAAGACCGGGAGACCAGATAAATATCATTATCAATGGTTTTCGGGATTCCGATAATACTGATTTTCAAATTTCTTTCTGTGATAATTTCGGCTATTTTTGTAGCGGCCATGAGCGTTCCGTCGCCGCCGATCATAAAAAGTATGCCGATGTTTAAGCGTTCGAGGGAGTCGACGATTTCATCGATCAACTGAGGTCCCCTTGAAGATCCGAGGATCGAACCGCCCATTTCGTGTATATTGGCAACGGTTTCGGGTTTGAGATCGATAATATCATGTCTGTATTTTGGAACAAATCCTTGAAGACCGTATTTAAAGCCGATGATGTTCTGGACGCCGTAACCGTAAAAAAGCTCCAGAACAATGGCCCGAATAATATCGTTTAAACCCGGGCAGAGTCCGCCGCAGGTCACCAGTCCGCACCTGAGCTTGCTGGGATCGAAATAAAGTTTCTCTCTCGGTCCGGCCAGCTCAAATGAAATCAATTCTTTCCCCTCTTTGATTCTTTCGATAAGATTGGTTAGATTGACATCCATCACAACCTTATCCGTATCTTTTAAAAATGTTAGTTCACCTTTTTCCCCTCTTTTAATGGGAGATGGCACCCGAAGAGGGCCAAGGGTTGGTATTGTGGTATCAATATTCTCAAATATCATGATATCCTCTTCATTTATAAGACGTCGCAGGTTTACCTAAAGGACTTTTATAAAATCGTTACACGGTTTTATGTCCCGTTGAATTTAAATTCGCCTTTACCCAGAATGTCATGAAGGTGTAAAATCCCTTGAATCTTACCTTTGGCATCAGTAATAGGGAGCACGGTGATCTGGTATTTTTCCATCATGTTCAGGGCATCATAGGCCGGCGAATTCAGATCGACGGTTCGAGGATTTTGGGTCATAACGTCCTCAACGCTTAAATCGACAATGGATTTTTTATCGGCAATCATACGTCTTAAATCGCCATCGGTGATGATCCCGGCAAGGGTCTTGTCTGATCGAAGGACCAGCGTCACTCCCAGCTCCAGACGGTTGATTTCCTTTACCGCATCTTCCATAGTGGTCCCTTCAGAAACCTGAGGAACTGAGGTGCCGGTTAGCATGATGTCTTTAACTTTGCTCGACAGACGTTGCCCCAAGATGCCCCCGGGATGAATCTTTTTGAAATCGCTTGATTTAAAATGCTTTTTGTTGATCAGGGCCACGGCAAGTGCGTCCCCCATGGCAAGGAGGACGGTTGAACTCGTGGTTGGTGCGAGTCCCATGGGACATGCCTCTCTTTCCACAGCGACATCGATAACGATATCGCTGTTTTTCGCCAGTGTCGAAGTTGTATTCCCGGTAAATGCAATGATGGCGCATCCGATTTTTCTTATACTGGGTATGAGTAAATTCAGCTCATCGGTCTCTCCGCTATTGGAAAGTGCGATGAATATATCATCGGCGTCTACCATACCGAGATCACCATGCATGGCCTCGGAAGGATGTAAGAAGAGAGATCGTGTTCCGGTGCTGTTTAATGTGGAAACAATTTTTCGACCGATCAGGCCGGATTTGCCGATACCGCTAATAATCAGCCTGCCTTTGGATCGACAGATCAGTTCCACCATTTTAGGAAAGTTCTCGTCAATGCGTTCAGCTAGTTTCAGAATTCCTTCGGCTTCAATTTTTAGAACCTTTATGGCTTCTTGTATAATCATGTTTATTCTAATCCCTTTTGTTTATGTTCAATCAGGGTTTGAAACGATGCGCCGGGCTCGTCAAATGCCGGCGTATTATAACATTTATTCACAATATTTCACCAATAATATTGATACGCATGTATCTTGTTAAATTTGTAAAGAATATATGACAAATAACTTGTCAATTTTCAAATAAAAAATCAATAGGTCTTTTGGCAGCGATATCCATTGAATTTTTTTAAAAAATATGGTTGACAAGCATTTATTGTCTGTTTATATTGCGCTAACTTCTTCGAATGGCATCAAAAGGCCGGGAAAGGATGACTCCTGGCCTTTTTTTTTAATTTTATTTTGGAAAGGGGGTGATTCCGATGGTTTGTACAACGATTAGAAAGGGTTTTGAGTGTCCTTTTATGACGTCGAAGGGATGTTCCTATAACGGCGGAGTTTGTCACGAGGTTGTCGAGCAGTGCAATGGTTGCAATAAGAGTGTAGAATATGCATCCAGATGGTATTGCACGTCATTCCCTGATCCTTCCTCAAAATGGAAGGTGGGAAACTGCAATTTTGCATCGCATGTTACCAAAACCTCTTCTGCCAAGAATGCGAAACTCAATCCGCTCAAAGCATCCAAGAGAGGAAACCGGTAATGTCGCTTTCAATCTGCCAATGAACCCCGCTTGGTGGCAAGCGGGGTTTTTTTATTTATGCAAAAATATCTGTTCGTCATATATGCGTGCTTCTCATCTCCCCGATTTTTCAAGCTCTTTTCACTTGACATCGTTCAGGTTCGCACGCTAATATTTTATTCACAAAGACTTGCATGCAACCGAGTAAGCCTATAAGAAGATGGCGTATACCGATATCCATCGGGCTTCGCCATTCGGCTTCGACCCGACAAGAAGGAGGCCGCGTTTATGAATCCCATTGCTCAAGCGCTTAACAAAACCATAGAAAACAGCAATCCATATCTTATGGAAATGTTGTCGGAATTGGGAAAGAATGTTTTTTTCCCAAAAGGGATTTTGAGCCAAAGTGCTGAAGCCAGGGAAAAAGCGCATAAGTTAAATGCGACCATCGGAATAGCCACCGAGAAGGGAAGAACCATGTACTTTCCTTCGGTGATGGATTCGATTTGCAATATACGGCCCAGAGCCTCGATAACCTATGCCCCGTCTTTTGGTATCCCGGCCCTGCGGAGGGCTTGGCAGGATTCCTTATTCGAAAAAAATCCTTCGCTTTCCGGCAAAACCATCAGCCTCCCTGTGGTGACGTGCGGTATCACGCATGCCCTCAGCACGTTTGCGGATATGTGGTTAGACTCTGGTGATGTGGTCATTTCCCCGGACATGATGTGGGGGAACTATAACATGATTTTGAATGTCAAAAAAGGAGCGACCATCACCCAATTCCCCTTGTTTAATGAAAACGGGGGATTTAATTTGACGGCATTTGAGAAGACCATCAAGAGCGAAGCGCAACGCCGGGATAAAATTGCCGTTTTGTTGAACCTTCCCAATAATCCCACCGGATATTCGGTGACGGGAAAAGAAGGGGCGCTCATCACCCAGATGCTGGCCGCTATTGCCGAAGCCGGTACAAATGTGATTGCGGTGACCGATGATGCCTACTTCGGACTTTTTTATGAAGACGAGGTTTTGAAAGAATCTCTTTTTGCAAATCTTTGTGATCAACATCCAAGACTTCTTGCCGTTAAAGTCGACGGTGCTACAAAAGAGAATTTTGTCTGGGGCTTAAGAATAGGTTTTATCACCTATGGCTGCCGGTTATCAGACGATCCTGCACCGGTATATGATGCTCTTGAAAAAAAGACGGCAGGATGCATCAGGGGATCCATTTCAAATGCATCCCACCTGGCCCAGACCATTGTGCTCAAGTCCATGCTGGGAGATCGCTTTAAAGCTGAAAAACAAGAAAAATTTACCATCCTCCAAAACAGGGCCAGGTGCGTGAAAAAGGTGCTTTCAAATCCTGAATATGCGAATGCCTGGACTGTTTATCCCTTTAATTCCGGCTACTTTATGTGCATCCGTTTAAAAACCGTGAATGCCGAATCGCTTCGGTGTCATCTGCTTGAAAAATATGGGGTCGGGCTTATTTCCATTGGGGATAAAGATTTAAGAGTCGCTTTTTCATGCCTGGAAGAGAATGAAATTCCCGAACTTTTCAATATTATTCTACAGGGAGTAAAAGATTTGGAAAGTTTAAGCAAATAAAGAGATTCAATTAACCTATTAAGATATCCAATCCATGCCGGGACTACCTCATCTGTGGCACTTTTAAGTTTTATTAAAAAGATATTCGGATCCGTTTCCGTTTCCGATTCCGATAAAGAATCTCCAGCCGATATCGCCCTTGCCGGTAAATGGACGGTATATTTTATACTTATTGGTATTATCGCAGGGACGGGCTCCATTATTTTTATTTATTTGGGCCACCTCGGCACGCATTATTTTATGGAGCTTCTTGCAGGTTATCTCCCTCCGCAGGCAGCCGGTGAACATCATATTTTCCCGCCAACGAATACGCCGTTTAGACCCATCGTGCTGTTATTTCTTCCCGCATTCGGCGGCCTTCTGAGCGGGTGGCTGGTGTATACTTTTGCGCCGGAGGCCGAAGGCCACGGAACCGACGCGGCCATCGATGCTTACCATAATAAAGGCGGTTTTATCCGAGGCCGGGTTCCGATTATCAAAACCATTGCATCCGCGCTCACCTTGACAACGGGGGGGTCAGGGGGACGCGAAGGCCCTATTGCCCAAATCGGAGCGGGATTTGGGTCATTTTTGGCAACCTTGTTGAAACTGTCGGATCGTGAACGGAGAATCATGATGGCTGCCGGAGTCGGTGCAGGAATCGGCAGCATCTTTCGCGCGCCTCTGGCCGGAGGGCTGTTCGCTGCGGAAGTCTTGTATCGTGACCCGGAGTTTGAATCCGAGGTGGTTATACCGGCAGGCATTTCTTCGGTGGTGGCCTACTGCGTATTTTGCCTGGTAAACGGATGGGGATCTTTATTTGAATCACCGGATTTCGTCTTCCAAAATCCCCTGGAACTGGGCCCTTATCTGGTGCTTGCGCTCGTGGTCGTGCTTGTTGGAATTTTATACGTCAAATCCTTTTATGGGGTTGTCGGTATTTTTAAAGCCATCAAGATCCCCAATCACATAAAACCTGCCATTGGCGGAATGTTTACCGGTGTGATCGGCTTTTTCTTACCCCAGACCCTGGCTTTTGGATATGGGTTTGCCCAGAAAGCCATATATAACGAACTGACGATTCCATTTTTAATTTTTCTTGCTTTCGGCAAAATATTTACAACATCATTTTCCATTGGATCCGGGGGCAGCGGCGGGGTTTTCGGCCCTTCCATCGTCATCGGTGGCGCCATGGGGGGGGTGGTGGGCAACATCTTTCATCAAATCATGCCGGGTGTGGTTACCGAACCCGGCGCCTTTGTGATCGTAGGCATGGCCGGTTTTTTTGCAGCGGTTTCAAATGCTCCCATCTCGACGATCCTATTCATCAGCGAAATGACCAACTCTTATCACCTGCTCCTTCCCAGCCTTATGGTATGCACCGTATCTTACATGGCGGCTCGAAAATGGACGATTTATAACAAGCAAGTTAAAAGCAGGATCAACTCTCCGGCCCACGCAGGAGAATTTTTTGTGGATATCTTGCAGGCAATCCGGGTCAACGATCTGATGCATCTGGTAAAAAAGGTGGAAGTTATTCCCAGAGACATGACCTTCGAAGATTTCAGGACGTTTTTTTCGGAAACCATGCAGCATTATTTTCCGGTTGTGGATCAGCTTAAAAGACTGGTGGGGATATTCTCCAGCACCGATATCAGAGCTATCCTCTTTTCCAGGGAGATCGGCGATCTTGTGGTGATGAATGATATTGCGATTTCCGACATTATACTGACAACACCTTCGGAAGACCTGAATTCCGTTTTGCAAAAATTTACCATTAAAAATATCGACAGCCTTCCCGTAGTCAGCGACGAAGATCACGGTATCCTTATCGGAATGCTAAATCGCCGGGAGGTCATCGCATATTATAATGGACAGGTACATAAACGGAAAAACAAAACTTAATGCTCAGTATTTCACATCCATTAAAAATAATCCGTGGGCGGGGGCGGTTATCCCGGCAAGATTTCTATTTTTTGAAGCGAGTATCTGTTTAAAGTCATCCGGCGTTAATTTGCCAAGCCCGACATCCACAAGTGTTCCGACAATATTTCGCACCATAAATTTTAAAAATCCGTCGCCTTCTAATATTAATATCAGGTAGTCTTCATCCGTTCTTAGCAGATCAGCGGTCATAATGCAGCGCACGCTGTCGGTCCGAGGGCTTCCTGAACCCTCGAATGCCTTGAAATCGTGACGACCGGTAATGCAGCGCAATGCATTCTGCATGGCATTCAGATCGAGTTTTTTCCGGATATGCCAGGCATACTGTCGATAGATAGCGGCGGGAAGAAGCCGGTTTAAAATTCTGTAATGATATATCTTACTCTTTACGTCATATCTGGCATGAAACCGATCAGGTACGCTTTCGCATGACGTTATGACAATATCTTTCGGCAAAAGACTGTTGAGTCCTTTTAGAAAAACTTCGGGACCCAGCGATGTGGCACATCTAAAACTTGCCGTTTGATTCAAGGCATGAACGCCGGCATCCGTCCTGCCGGAGCCTGATACGGAAATGCTATTTCCCGTCATCGTTGCCAGTACGCTCTCAATTTCACCTTGGATGGTTCTGCCCATAGCTTGACGTTGCCATCCGTGATAGGCGCCGCCATCGTATTCAATAGTAATTTTGAAGTTTTTCATGGGTATACAGATTAAAGTCTTGGAATGCAGATTGACAATATTGCGCCATTCTGTCAAATAAAATTTAAAAATCAAAATTTTTATGAGGAAAATCCGAAATGGGAATTATCATGTGTCCTGGTTTTGAGGCTGCGGGGATTGCCGCCGGTCTAAAGAAAAAAGAAAAAAAGGATCTCGGGCTCATCTTTTCCAAGGTGCCGGCAAATGCTGCCGGTGTATTTACCCGAAATCGTGTGAAAGCGGCCCCGGTGATTCTCGATAGAAAGCGAATCAAAGAAGGGGTATGCCGGGCAGTTATTGTTAACAGCGGCAATGCCAATTGTTGTACCGGCGAACAGGGCATTAGAGATGCCGAGACTATGGCTGCCTTGTCTGCGTCAGAACTCGGGATTTCTGAGGATCAGGTGCTTGTGGCGTCCACAGGGGTGATCGGGGAACCAATGCCCATGGAGAAGATTGAATCAGCCATACCCCGACTTGTGAGATCCCTTCAGCCGGAAGGAATTTCTGATCTGGCGCGATCGATAATGACCACGGATACGGTTCCCAAAATGGTTTCAGAGCAAGGGATTGTGGACGGAAAGACGTTTACCGTAACCGGTGTGGCCAAGGGCGCCGGAATGATCCGGCCGAATATGGCAACCATGCTTTGCTTCCTTTGTACAGATGTCAGCGCCTCGCCGGAAATTTTAAAAGAGACATTAACCACGGCTGTAAATCGATCTTTTAATCGGATAACCATTGATGGGGATACCAGCACCAATGATATGGTTTTAATGATGGCCAACGGCCTGTCGGGTGTCGTTCTTCAGCATTCTGCCCATAAAGATGTTTTTCAAAAGATATTGGACTCGGTCCTTATTGATTTGGCAAAACAGCTGGTTAGAGACGGCGAAGGGGTGACAAAACTGGTTGAAATCATCGTTCGGAGGGCGTTTTCGGATGCTGATGCCGAAAAAGTCGCAGATACGGTTGCCCATTCTCCGTTGGTTAAAACTGCTTTTTTCGGTGAAGATGCCAACTGGGGAAGGATTATCGGCGCCGTAGGTCGAGCCGGCGTTGATATTGACCCGGATAGGATCGATCTTTATTTTGATGATGTTCAAATGGTAAAATCCGGCATGAGTTGCGGCAAGGACGTTGAAGCCGAGGCTACGAGAGTTCTTAAGAAATCGGAATTTGCAGTGACTATTGATTTGAACCTTGGAAAGGGTTTTGGATCCATGATTACCTGCGATTTTTCGGTGGATTATGTTAAGATTAATGCGGATTATCGATCTTAAAAACCATGTCTCTGATGCGTCTGCAAAAATTTCTTTCAAAAGCCGGTATCTGTTCAAGAAGAAAGGGAGAGGAATACATCAAAGCCGGTTTTATACGGGTGAACAGCACCGTTGTTACCGAATTGGGTACAAAGATTGATCCGATCAACGATCGGGTGGAATTCAAGGGAAAGGTTGTCATACCCAAAGACGATCTCTTATATCTCGCACTCAACAAGCCCAAAGGATACGTGACAAGCTGCAGCCAACCGGGTGAAAAAATCGTGCTTGACCTCATCGATATTCCTCAGCGTGTTTATCCCATAGGCAGACTCGACAAGGATTCAACCGGCCTTTTAATTCTGACCAATGATGGGGATCTTCATCATAGGCTTTTGCATCCTTCCTTTGACCATGAAAAAGAATACGATGTTACGGTATCGAAACCCATAACTGACGGTGCCTTGGCAAATATTGCCAATGGTATGCCAATGATGGGAACGAAAACAAGACCTGCAAAAATTACCAGAATTTCTTCCAGACGTTTTCGCATCGTGCTCAAGGAAGGTAAAAACAGACAAATAAGACGTATGGTTCGAAAAGCAGGGAACCATGTTACACGGTTAAAGCGGCTGCGGATATCAAAGATAAGGCTAAAAAGGCTTGAAGAGGGATCATGGCGTTATTTGACGGAAAAAGAAATAAAGTCGCTCACAGCCTGAACCCATTTCTGGAAACATGTATTGACATGTACGTTTTGCTGGGTTAGATAAAATTTAAGATTCGAACAGAGTCCGTGAAGCACTTCTCTTCAATGTTAACTTCGAGGATGTGAAGTTTTTTAAAGTCGCATGAGCCAGGTCGGTATTCCAAATGTCAAAATTGCCGTGATCGACGGTGACTTGCTGGTTCGGGATTTTGTAACCACGGTATTGATGTATTGCGTCAACAGGGATGTGCTGTCTTTCGATAATGGCATGGCCGCCTGGAGATATATACAGAGTACCGACAGCCCGGATATCATTATTTCAGAAGTTGCCGTTTCCGGATTGAATGGATTTGAATTCCTTGCCAAGTTCAAAGCCAGTCATCCAACTAAAAAATGCCTCCTGATGTCCTCAAACCCTGAAGATGAGCAAATCGCCAGGGATTCAGGCGCAGACGCTTTCCTTGCCAAGCCTGTTAGCGTCAATGATCTTTTCGAGGTTATAGAGGCATTTGTCGCATAAAATTCGAAAGAGCTTATAAAAGACTCGCTTTCCCAGGATTTATTTCCCGACATATTCCCCGTTTCTAAAAGTGCCTTCTAACGTCTTGCCGGCAGGGGACATCAGTTTCCCTTTCCCGTGCAACTTGTTGTTCTTGAATTGGCCAATATACTCAAGGCCGTTTGGACGAACAAGAATTCCACGGCCATTTAGCATATTGTTTTTAAATTCGCCAACATATTTCCCACCGTCATGGTTTGAGAGCGTACCTTTTCCATCCATTTTGCCGTTTTTAAAATGGCCGATATAGCTATCACCGTTTGGAAAATTATAAGTTCCCTGTCCATTTGCGCAGTCTCCCTGGGTACACCCCCCAAAAGCATTCAGCGGAGAAAAGCAGAGTATCAATAGTAATGCTGCTGTTAAAAGTTTCATCGTTTTGCTCTCCCATATTTAGCATGTTCGTTATCCTGCTCTGATTGGAATGATGACAATGTTTACCCTTCGATTCAAAGCGGCATTTGAAGATATGGGTTGTGATTCGCCATAACCGACGGTTTGTATTCTTGCGGGATCCACATCGCGCTGCGTCAATGCATTCTTGACCGCCATCGCTCTTCTTTCGGACAAAGCTTGATTGTAAGCTTCAGAACCTGTCTGGTCGGTATAGCCTTCAACTCGAATCGTTGTCTGCGGATACTTGTTTAGAATGCGGGCCACTCTGTCCATTTCGCTGTATGCACCGGGTTTGAGCGTCGAAGAGTCGAAATCAAAGAGGACTTGGGATTTAAATGTGGCGGTCAAAACATTCTGGGTTCTTTGGATGCTAGCGGCTTGAGTTTGAGCCATCGCCGCTCTCAGTTCCTGCTCCTGCCGATCCATATAAGCACCGATCTGGTTACCCGAAATCCCCCCGATGGCGGCGCCGATTCCGGCGCCAAGAATCGTCGCTACCGTATTTCTCCCAATGGCCTGTCCCAGAATCGCTCCGCCGACAGCGCCGATTAGAGCGCCTGTGTTAGTACCTCTTTCCTGTTGTGTAGGACCTGCGCAGGAAAAAATAAATGCTACGAGAGTAAAACCAACAAGTATCGAAGTTATTTTTTTCATTAATCAACTCCTTTGATGTCTGTCCTGTGTTGGAATCTGCACATTCAGTTTGTATCAAAATATACGAACGCAGGTTTTATTGTCAAGGAGGCCCGTAATCCAGAAGCATTCTGAGAAACATACAAGATAATACAAAGAATTTAAGGGCTTCGCTCTCATTGAATCAAAAGAAAAAACGTAAACTTTTTTATTGTCTTTACGTCTATATGATTAAGACTTCTGAAGATTAAAAAGGGTTACTTGCGTGTGTAAAAAAAATGATATAAAAACGAATTATGTAGCAAAACCGATATCATGCACTTATGAGCGTATTCGATGAATTCAGAGATGAAAAGGCAGGTATTATGCATAACCCAGCCGGAGATTAAGCTCTTGTATCAATTTACAGCGAGATCGGAGAGAAAACAGGCACGAAACTCAGAGGCCGAAGGGAAAGACCCATCCATCTCATTGAAAGATAAAGCTTTGGTTGTCCGTGCTCAAAGCGGTGACCGGACAGCTTTTGGCGACTTGGTAAAAATGTATCAAGGAAAGGCCTATGCTATTGCTTACAGTATGTGTTCCGGCGATGGAGAAGAAGCCCGTGAACTCACACAGGAGGCTTTTTTGCGCGCTTTTCAAAACTTGAAAAGTTTTCGAGGAAAATCGTCTTTTTACACGTGGTACTATCGCATTCTTATAAATATATGTTTAGACAACCGGAGACGTCGCGGCAGATGGGAAAAAATATTTTCCTTTTGGCGTAGAGATCAGAATGAAAAAGCAACTTCGAGCGAGACAAATGCCCAATATCCGGATCCACAAGAACATTCCGATCCCATGACCGCGCTGAACAACAAACAACTTGCGCAAGAAATCAGACACGCTTTGGCCTCCCTTCCGGAAAAACAGCGCGTGGTTTTTCAACTCAAGGTGCTCCACGGAATGCAGATACGTGAAATCGCAGATATAATGGGATCAGCTGAAGGAACCATTAAGAGTCATCTCTTTCGGGCAACACATTTTATGAGGGAAGCTTTGCAAGAATGGGCTCAGCCATAGGAGGTGAGCATATGAACTATTGTCGTAAATGGCAAGAGACATTATGGTTGGACGTGTACGGAGAATTATCGCCCTTAAAGCGTGCGGAATGGAAACAGCACCTTGAGGCATGCATGCCCTGCCGCCGAGAACGAGAACGGTTGCTTCATTTGCTGAAGGATGTAACGAAAGCCATGCCCGAAGCATTCCTTTCCCGTAAAGACGCCGATGTTTTTCATAATAATGTCATGGAGGAATTAAGATCGCAGCGCAAAATAAAGGAGCGGCGACAACAATCGTTTTTAAAAGGATATATCAAACCCGTTTATGCGCTGGTTGCATGCTGCCTGGTATTGGCCGCTTTTGGATGGTTTGGATTTAAAGAATTTCACCGGACGATCCGTGTCGGAACCATATCCAGTTATAAAACCAACGAACAATTGATCACAAAAGATATGGATCTGCTTGAAAATCTGGACTTATTAGAAGAAATGGATACGCTTAAAAAACTGGATCAAGTGATGGGAAAAGGGAAAAAAGCAACATAAGGACTCTTACATTGGGTGTATTGATGATGAAGCATATCTATGGGGCGTATAACCGATTCAAACCATGTATCGCCGCTGTTGCGATGATGCTGATATTTTTTTGTTTTTTCCCGGCCTTCAGATGGGGCCGGTCAATAGGATTCGCTGAAGGCCGTCAGGTTAAAACCGCAGAAAAATACGACCGGAAGATGTTGATGGTTGATGGGGACGGGTTGTATCTTTTCGACAAAAACAAGGAAAACGCACAATTTAACCAAAGAAGACCATACCTGTTTCTGATAAACGATTACAGGAGAAACTATAATCATTTGTCTCCTGAAGAGAAGACCATGTTGCAGAGAAGATTAAAGGAATGGGAATCGTTGTCTCCGGAGAGACAACGGATTCTTCGTCATCGAATGGAAGAATATAACCGGCTTCCATCCCGGGAACGCCACCTCTTTCGGCAACGATATCGAAGATTACAAAAACTTTCGCCTGATGAGCGGCATGAGATCCGGGAAAAACTTCGGAGATGGAATGCGTTGCCTCCGGGTGAAAAAGAACAGATCCGCCGGAGGTTCCGCGAACCTTAATCCGGGCCCGCTAATTAAACATGTTTTAGAATAAAATCAACACGATGGCTAACAGGCATAAGCGGTACATTAATGATCTCATAACCCAGCATCCAATAGCTTTCTTTTAACAGACCTTCCAGCTTTGATGCGATCTTTTCGTCTTCCGATCTCACGCGATCCTTTTCAAACGGAATTCTCTCAAAGAAAAAAATGTGTTCATACCGCCAAAATGTGCTCTTTTGAATGGGGTCAGCCGGATCTAACCCTTCATGTATATAATATCCGATACTGTCCGGTATTGCTCGATCCAAATAAATTGTTTTATCGATTGGCAGCAATTCTTCGATTTCGATTTTTTTGTACAGAATGTGGTGTTCAAATGCCAAAATATCTGCTTTGATACCGGCTATGGTTTCGGCGTTTTTGAGGCCCTCATCGATATATGCCCGCGCAACCTCATGAACCACCAGGCAGCCAAGTCGTTCAAGTTCATTGATAACTTCGGTTTTTCCCGAGCATGGCGCACCGGTGATCACCTGCCATTTTGTTTGCTGCATGGACGACTCCTAAATACTTGACGATGTTATCCTTTGGTTTTATAGTTTTATTTAAATGGCGCTAATTTTAGTGATTACCCTAAAAATCCGAAATTTCCAACGATTACTCGGTTGAGCACCAATTTTTTAATATTATGCAATATGATGGCCCCATATACCGGCCTCCCAGCGAGGCAGACTCTCTTTTAATCCAAGCCACCGTGGGCTGTCCACACAATAGATGCACATTCTGCATGGTCTATAAAAACGGTCCCGGGTACAAGGTCCGGGAAGTAAAGGATATCAAGACTGAAATTTCCAAAGCCCGTGATCGATATGGAGATCGTGTTCAAACCCTGTTTTTTCCGGCAGGAAACACCATTGCCATGAAAACAGACGATCTTTGTGAAATCCTTTCTTTTGCAAAAGAAAAATTTCCGACATTACAGCGAATCACAGTATACGGCTCTTCACAATATATTCATAAAAAAGGCATCAAAGGTCTCCGGCGATTGGCGGATGCAGGTCTTTCCAGAATACATGTGGGCCTTGAATCCGGAGACGATCTGATCTTGAAACAGATTAAAAAAGGTACAACCCGGAAAGAGCAAATAGAAGCCGGCAAGTGGACAATGGATGCCGGTATCGAGCTAAGCCTATATGTTATCTTAGGGATTGGCGGGAAGGAACGGACCGTTCCCCATGCCATAGAGACGGCCGGGGTTTTGAATAAGATCGGGCCGAATTTTATTCGCCTTCGCACTTTAGTGCCGAAGATCAACACCCCACTTTTAGCGGACGTACAGAGCGGGTCGTTTCAAATGCTCGGCCCTCACGGGATTTTGCAGGAGGCGGCAAGACTGATACGGGGGATACAGGCGTCATCCTATTTGACCAGCGATCATTATACCAATTACATCAATCTCGAAGGGCAGCTCCCCGATGAAAAAAAACGGTTGCTCGAAAAGATCGACGGGGCTTTGAAACAAGATGAAAATACGTTTAGGCCCTTTTTTATCGGTAGGGAATGAAAGAGGTAACGACCTAAATTTAAAAGGTACCGCAGGCTTGCCTGAGTGCGGAAGCTTCATTTTACAAACGATGCCATCGTATACACGTGCTTGAATCGATCTTAAAACGTTTTGCAAAACCGGCGCGGACTTCAACCACATATTTAATCGGCCCGTCGGACCGGTAATGTTTTTCGGACATGGGGGTTGTTGATTCAGCGATATTCACGATACATCCATTCTTTCCTATGAAGATGATATCTAAAGAAATCGGTGTATTTTTCATCCAAAATTTTCGGGGTTTCAACTGTTGAAAAACAAACAGCATGCCTTTGTTGATGCTCAGATCACTTCTTCCCATGAGTCCTTTCATTTGAGTTTCGGGCGTATCCGCAATTTCAACGGTAATGGATGCTTTGACGGAACCGTCGCTTTGAAGAAAATCGAGGATTCCGGTTGGATAGTCGGAAAAGGGCGGCGGTGGGTTGCTATGATTTTTTAAATGCAGGCCTGCGCAGGCGACAAAGAGTATCATCGCCAAAAATAAGACTATCAGCACCTTTGTGTGGTATCGTTGTCTAAATACGGACTTCATATGCACTGAAAGACAAACATGTAAGTAATAATTGCTCTGGATGTTTCCCGGCGCACCACTTGCCACCCCCGGTGCTTCACTCAATGATTTCGAGCAAATACTTTTTCCCAGCTTTTCCGGATGCTGCGTTTAATATAGCCCGGATGGCATTAGCTGTCTTACCCTGTCTACCGATGATTTTGCCCATATCACTTTTAGCAACGCTGAGTTCCAACACAACGGTTTGGACACTTTCAATTTCGTTCACCTGCACCTGTTCAGGGTTATCAACCAGTGCTTGTACAATTTGAATTAATAGATTTTTCATGTGTTCGGTTTCCTATTCGCGTAATTTCAGATTTCGCAATAAACTCGGTTCCACTTTTGGCAATAAGTATCGTATTTTTCATTTTAAGGGATTGTGGTGAGTCTGACCTGTTCATAGTCGTCATATGAAATATTAGTTAAATCAATAATATAAAGCATCGATTTAAAATTGTCAATAAAGCCTGCAGGATCAAATCATTTTTTCGAAACGATGAGCGGCAATGCGAACATCCAACTCAAATCAGGGAAGATGATCTTCAGCATTAAAGGGGTTATTGGTATCAAAAGGGAAACTTTGCATGTCTCGCTGGACTTCGCTGCTGGTTGTATCGATCCTTTTGTCCAGTTGATTTTCTTTGACCGATTGTTTAAAGTGCTGATAAGCCTTTTCATTTCCGATATACATACATTGGCAAGAAGCATCATTCACATAAAAATATAACTCTTTATCGTTACGCTTTTTGTGCAGAAACCTATTTTTTGGCAGCGATTTGAGAAAATCGAGTTTTTCGGGCGTGTCTGCGGTACGTAACTGAAAACCTGACCGCACAAGCATCTCGTCAATCTGAAACGGGGACATTTTGCCCGTGCCGGCACAGCCTATGAGAAAGGCAAGGCTCAGCACAAGAAAACCTGCCAGAGTCAATTTATTTTTCCTGTTCTTGTGCTCTTTTTTCATTTCACCTTTAATCTCCTTTAATTTAACGGTTGCGCAATGAAATGCCTGACCGTTGGCTGTTCTTCCAACCAAGAGCAACGCCTGTCTTTCAGGGGTTCATATGGTAGAAAATGGTATGAACGCCCCAATTTCGATGTTGAGATTAGGCAGTCAGGGCGTGACGAGACCATCCTGCTGGATAATGGTCATTCCGATATTTTCAGGCAGGTCCTTTTTTCCGTCGTGATCTTAAATTGAATTGTTTAATGTGAATGCAGAATGCCATGAGCTATTTTCCACCTCAAAAATAGGTTGGTTCAATCTTTTAAGTGGTGCAATTAACTTTCGGCATTACAAACTCTTATTTAAATAATTAATGATTTTACCATACGATGTCAAGCTGGAAAATTGCAGGCACTGTTATGTCTTCTCGCAAAAATATTATTATAATTGAATGTGTAATTTAGTTGTCTTACCTGAATTGAGCCATTGTTAAGGCTTGTCCGCCTCTGGCGTAGTTGGCGCCCCGAAGAAATAGGATCTGCCTTGGGTAAATTTAAACATAAATTTCACAGGGCAGATAGATTGGACATATATGGTTGAGAATCAGGAAAACAAAAAATGAAAAGGGGCTTAGGAAATTTCCTAAGCCCCTGTTATCATTTTGGTAGCGGGGGCAGGATTTGAACCTACGACCTTCGGGTTATGAGCCCGACGAGCTACCTGACTGCTCCACCCCGCATCAATGAATTAATCTTTTTATTTATCCAAAATGAAGAAATATGTCAAGGTGTTTTTTGACTTGATATGGATGATAGAAGAGAACGGATGCGTTTCCGATCCTTGTTATCATTTCCACATCGCAACAACACGCGCTTGGTCCTGCTGGTGTGTCCGGATATAATTTCAATGGAGGATTTGGGAATGTTGACCCATTTCGATAAATATTCAATGCACATCTTGTTGGCAGCGCCGTCCACAGGCGGTGCCGTGAGTTTGATTTTCAGGGCGTCGCCATGCGGCCCGGCAACCATGTTCTTTGAGGATCGTGGCTGGATGAGGATGTTCAGTATAATCCCATTATTATTTTCTTGTATGAATGGCGCGTTGTCCAGAAGTATCATTCCTGCCGAATGCTTTTGATATTATCGATAATACGGGTGGATGAAATATTTTCGGTCACCGGAATCAGCTCAACTCGCCCGCCATACTTTTCAACAAGTTCATGCCCGAACACTTCTTTGTCTGTATAGTTGGATCCTTTGGTCAGAACATTCGGCTGTACGATTTCAATTAATTTTTTAAGCCCAGGAGAGGAAAATACAACGACGTAATCCACGGCATCGAGGGCGCTAATGATTCTGACCCGTTCATTTGCATTGATTACAGGCCTTCCGGAACCTTTTAGGGTTTTTACGGATTCATCATCATCAATGGCAACGAAAAGGATATCCCCCATTTGCTTTGACGCAGAAAAGAGCATGATGTGGCCCGCATGCAGTAGGTCGAAGCAGCCGTTGGTCAATACCAACCGCTTTCCTTTTTTCTTGAGGTCTTTGATGAGCGCCGGAAGCTCGGATAATTTTTTGTATTTGTCCGGCAGGCCGAGGACATCCGATTTCAGGGTCGAAGTGCGTTTTTGCTCTGAAGCCGTTGTGGTTCCAACTTTTCCCATAACGATTTTCAAAGCTGATGCAAGTTCCTGCTTTGAAACCGTTGCAGTTCCGGCCTTTCCCACAACCATTCCGGCGGCCGCATTGGCAACGACCAGACTGTTTTTGATTGAAATTCCGGATGCAACGGCCAGGCCCAATACCGCCAGAACCGTATCACCGGCGCCGGAAACATCGAAAACCTGCCGCGCCTCGGCCTTGACCTTGAAGGCGTCTTTGTTTTTTTCAAAGAGAACCATCCCGTCCTTTCCACAGGTGATCAAGAGCTGACCGAGGTCGACGTTTTGAAGAATTTTATTTGCCGCCTTTTCAAGACTGGGTTCATCGACAATGTCCACATTTGAAGCCAGGGCTGCTTCTTTTTTGTTCGGCGTGAGAAGCGATACGCCTGAATATTTCGAAAAGTCGAGTCCTTTGGGATCGACGATAGTCATCTTCCTATGCTTATTCGCAGATGCAATCACCTGCGAAAGCAAGCTCTCGGTAATCAAACCCTTGCCGTAGTCGGAAATCAAAACCACATCGATATCAGGCATCTTGTCTTCTATGATTCGTGCCATTTTTTCCAGAGTCGAGCCAGATATGTCTTGTTTTTTTTCTCTGTCAATTCTGAGTACCTGTTGATTTGCGTGGTTTACGGCGATGATCCTGGTTTTCCGGGTGGTGATGCGACCGGGTTCTTTGACAATGCCTTCGATATCGACGCCGAGTTCATTGAACATATTGAGAATAAGCTGTCCGTTCCGACCGGTACCGACGACGCCCGCTACGGATACTTTTCCGCCCAACACCGCAACGTTGTTGACGACATTACCGGCGCCTCCCAGAGCGAAATCTTCGTTTTGGACGGAGACCACTTGGACCGGCGCTTCAGGAGAGATCCGGTCAACATCTCCCCAGAGATATTCGTCGAGCATTAAATCTCCGATAATGAGGAGACGGGCTTGGTCAAATTTAGCAATATCTATCAGCATAACAAACCCAGATTTTATCAAGAAGTAACATTAAAATAAAAAAATCATCCGAATTCAGACGACATTCGCTTAGTTATTCGATGATGCAGAAAAATCAGAGTGCTCGGCAATCAAGTCCAACAAAAATTTAGGGGGTCTCACCACACGGCCGCCGCCGTTTACACAAGCATGTTTTGTATACCCGCTGGCAAGGAGTTTATCGCCGTTTTCGCTGAATATTTGGTAATCGAATTTCATCCCAGCGCGGTATCGTTTATCGATAGATGTTTCAATCAGCAAGATGTCGTCATACTGGGAAGGGCTGTTAAACTTGCAATACATCTCGGACACGGGGAGATAATACCCTTTTGATTCGATGGACTTGTAGGAAACTCCCATGTCCCTGAGCATTTCGGACCGGCCGATTTCAAACCACTTGAAGTAGTTGGCATTATAGACAAAGCCCATTTTATCCGTGTCGCCGTATCTCACCCGGCATGTGGTTTTGTGTTTCGGCATATATTCAGGTTTCAGTCTTGGGTATTCGACGGGTTTGAATGGTTTGACAGCATCTTTTGTATCATGAGTTTCAGTTCTTCATAGCTGAATGTTACCGGAAATTCAGGGAACTCGCTTTTTACATTGTCCGGCGGATTAAAAAGGATGCCGCTGTCTGCTTCTTTGAGCATGGCGATGTCATTATACGAATCCCCTACAGCAATGATCTTGTAGTTCAATTTTTTTAAAGAAATCACCGATTCCCGCTTTCCGTCTTTCTGTCGAAGAACATAATCCGAAATGAAGCCGTCGGGTGTAATGGATAGGGTGTGACAAAAGAGTGTCGGCCATCCCAGCTTTTCCATCAACGGACGTGCAAATTGATCGAATGTATCGGAAACAACAATGATCTGCGCGCGGGAGCGGAGCCAGTTCAGAAAATCGACTGCTCCCTCCAGCGGTGTCATTTTAGCGATGACCGCTTGAATATCATCAATTTTAAGCTGGTTTTCATCCAGAATTTTAAGACGTCTTTTCATCAAAACATCATAGTCGGCAATATCTCTCGTTGTCAGCCGGAGTTCTTCGATTCCTGTTTTTTCGGCCACGTTGATCCATATTTCCGGGACAAATACGCCTTCCAGGTCGGAACAAACAATGTACATGTCAATCCTCTTCGTTTTCGTTCTCAATTCGTATGAGTACCGGACGATCGCTGACCACATCGAGGTTTGAAATATCGGACAGGGCATTTTGCACGTCCGCTTCTCTGGCGAGATGAGTGAGCATGACGATGGGAACCGCCCCGGACATTTTTCTGCCTTTTTGATGTACCGATTTGATGCTGATGCCGTAATCGCCCAAAATACCGGATATTTTCGATAGAACGCCTGGCCGGTCCAGGACTGAAAACCGGAAATAATAGTGTTGCCGTATATTTTCCATGGAAAGCACCGGAATATTTTTAATATTTTCCATCTGGTAAGCCAGCAGCGGTATTCTGCCGGTTGAACCCGATAAAAGATTTCGGGCAAGATCAATAACATCACCTACCACCGCGCCGGCGGTTGGCATCATTCCTGCGCCATATCCATAGAGCATCATGTCGCCGACGGCATCTCCGGAAATGGTGACGGCGTTGAGGACTCCGTTGACGCCGGAGAGCGGATTTGAAAAAGGAATCATGGTAGGATGAACCCTGGCCTCGACGGCATCGCCGGCATTTTTAGTAATGGCAAGAAGCTTGATCCGGTAACCGAACTGCCCGGCGAACTCGATGTCCAAAGGCGTAATATTTGAAATCCCTTCGATATAGATATCCTTGAAATTGATCTCCATGCCATAGGCCAGGGACATTAAGATAGCCAGTTTATGGGCGGTATCGATGCCTTCGATATCCAGCGTCGGATCTGCTTCGGCAAACCCGTTCTCCTGGGCTTCTTTTAGAACGTCTTTGAAGCTGCTGCCGTCTTCCGTGCTTCTGGACAGAATGTAGTTACAGGTACCGTTGAGAATGCCCGCCATGGATTTTATATGATTCCCGGCCAAAGATTCCCGCAGCGATTTGATGATGGGCATACATCCTCCCACACACGCTTCAAAAGCAAGGTCGACGCTGTGTTCCATGGCGGCCCTGAAAATTTCGTTCCCGTGAATGGCCAAAAGGGCCTTGTTTGCCGTGACAATCGGTTTCCCGTTATTAATGGCTCTAAAAATAAGATCTTTAGCAATCCCTTCGCCCCCGATCATTTCAATGATAATATCGACATCCGGATCGTCGACTACTTTAAAAGCATCCGGAATGAAAACCCCGTCGTCAAATTGTATGCCACGATCCGCATTAAGGTCGATGTCGGCAACGTATTTCAGGTTCAAAAAAGCACCGACCCGAGAAAAAATCAGGTCCCTGTTATTAATCAGAATTTTGGCGACGCCCGTACCCACCGTGCCGCAGCCGAGCAATCCCACATTAATCGCTTTCATAGGATACCTTTGAACCCATTATTCCAATTGGGGCGAAGCCCATAAGTTCTTATTTTACTTCCGGTCTGCCCGGTTGCCTACATAATTTTGCGGAGACCTCTGATCGCCTGGTTGATACGCATCTGATTTTCTATCAAGGCAAACCGAACGTAATCATCTCCGTATTCACCAAAACCCAAACCGGGAGAAACCGCGACACCGGCGTCGTTGATCAGCATTTTAGAAAATTCCACGGATCCCATTTTTGCATATTGATCCGGAATCTTGGCCCATACAAACATGGTTGCCTTTGGACTTTGTACTTCCCAACCCACACGATTGAGCCCGGATATCAAGGCATCCCGCCGCAATTTATAGGTGTCGCAAATTTCTTTGACGCATTCCTGGGGGCCGTTTAAGGCTATGATGGATGCAATTTGAATCGGCTGGAAAATACCATAATCCAGATAGCTTTTAATTCTGCGAAGTGCGCCTACGATCTCGCTGTTTCCAACACAGAAACCCACCCGCCAGCCGGGCATGCTGTAACTTTTGGACAAAGAAAAAAATTCCACCCCAACATCTTTGGCGCCTTTAACCTGCAGAAAACTGGGCGGTTCGTAACCGTCGAATGAAAGATCTGCATAGGCAAAGTCGTGGATGATCATAATATCGTGCTCTTTGGCATAGGCGACGATATTTTCAAAAAACGAGATATCTACGACTTCGGTGGTCGGGTTGTGCGGATAGCTGATGATCAAAACCTTCGGCCTCGGCCAGGTCTGTCGGGTAGCGTGCATCAGGTTGTCAAAAAAATCACGGCCGTGACCTTCGGGTATACCCCTTACATCCCCTCCGGCAATAATTGCAGAGTAGGGGTGGATGGGATAGGTAGGGTTCGGCGTGAATACCACATCCCCGGGACGTATGGTAACAAGGATAAGGTGGGATATCCCTTCCTTGACGCCGATGGTGGCAATGGCTTCGGTGTCGGGATCAATATCAACGTCATATCTGCGTTTATACCAACTTGAAATCGCCATTCTCAACTTGGTGATCCCCATGGATGCGGAATATCGATGATTCTGCGGTTTTTGGACCGCCTCGGTCAGTTTGTCTACAATGTGCTGGGGTGTGCCGATGTCGGGATTCCCCATTCCAAGATCAATGATATCCTTCCCGGCATGTCTAGCATCCATTTTGATTTTGTTAACGGTTGCAAAAACGTACGGCGGAAGCCGATCGAGCCTGGCAAACGGTTTCATAGACATAACCTCATTTTTGAGTTGATACATGACAAAACACAGGATACTAAACACTTCATCACATGAATGTTCCGGCGGCAGGAAGCCTTAACCTTCAGCTTGCCTTTATTTACAATACTCGGCAAGTTATGTCAAAAAATTTGTTTTGACTTTTGCATGAACTCGAATTAATTTTCTTTTTTACATTTTTATCATTCGGACTGTTTAAAAAGGATAAATATGACAAAACCATTGACGTATGCGGATGCAGGCGTAGACATTGATAAAGCCGACGAATTTGTTGGAAACATTAAAAAAATTGCCAAACAAACCTTCAGATCCGGAGTTATAAGTGAAATCGGGGGGTTCGGCGGGATGTTCTCGCTGAACATGACCAGCATGGAAAGTCCGGTTCTGGTCAGCTCTACGGACGGTGTCGGGACGAAACTCAAAATTGCTTTCATGCTGGAAAAGCACGATACCGTGGGCATAGATCTTGTGGCTATGTGCGTGAATGATATTGTCGTTCAAGGCGCAAAACCGTTATTTTTTCTCGATTATCTCTCCATGGGAAAACTTGAAACCAAAATTGCGACAGATGTTATCACGGGCATCGGTGAGGGATGTCGGCAGGCCGGATGTGCGCTTATCGGCGGAGAAACCGCTGAAATGCCGGGATTTTATAAAGATAATGAATATGATCTGGCCGGTTTTGTGGTAGGACTTGTTGAAAATAGCAAAATTATCGACGGCTCGGAAATTCATGTCGGCGACCAATTGATCGGAATTTCGTCCAGTGGACTTCACAGCAATGGATACTCCCTGGTGCGTAAGATCTGTTTTGAAATTCTGGGGTTGAGAGTCGATCACTATGTTCCCGAATTCGGAAAAACTATCGGTGAGGAACTGCTCACGCCGACACGGATATATTCGGAAACCATCCACAGAATTATCAAAGATTTACCTATTTTCGGTCTGGCTCATATTACCGGTGGTGGGATGACAGAGAACATTATACGAGTTATTCCGGAAGGATGCGGCGTCGTTTTGCATCAGAACAGCTGGGATATACCCCCCGTGTTCGAGTATCTGCAAAAGGCCGGCAATATATCTGAAAAGGAAATGATGCGGACGTTTAACAATGGCATCGGTATGGTTGCCGTTGTTCATGAAAAGCATACGCAGGAAATTCTAGATCGGCTGATCGCCATGAAAGAGAGGGCCTTTGTCATCGGAGAGGTCGTTGATCGAAAGGAATCACAAGAGCGAGTGAAATGGGTGTGACCATTCACCCCTGAGAGATATGGCATACAAGATGAAGAATAAGTCCATAAACAGTACTGATGACCACCGGGAGCGAGCTGTTCAAAATATTAAAAATCCGTTCTTGAGGTTGATGAAATGGATCGAAAGTGCCCGGAATGGCAGCACAGTTTGTAAAGACTGAACGTCGAAAAGGGCTGTTGCCGGGAGCGCAACAGGAAAAAGAAAGCCGTTATGATCGTCTTCGGCATTGAAACATCCTGCGACGAAACTGCTGCTGCTGTTGTGGTTGACGGTAAAAAAATATTGTCTTCCATCGTATCGTCACAAGTCACCGTACATCATCCCTACGGCGGCGTTGTACCTGAACTGGCTTCAAGAGAACATGTCGAAGCGATCGTACCGGTGGTTAATGAGGCGTTAACTGCTGCGGGGATTGACAAAAAAGGACTCGATGCCGTTGCGGTTACCCGCGGGCCCGGACTCGTCGGCGCATTGCTGGTGGGATTCAATTTTGCCAGGGCTTTTGCGTTTACAATGGATATCCCATGGATCGGAATCGATCATCTTGAAGGCCATATCAATTCCGTGTTTCTGGAATCAGACCCACCGCCGTTTCCTTTTGTAGCGCTTCTCGCTTCCGGTGGGCATACCAGCATCTACCACGTTACTTCTCACACCGGATACGCGCTTATGGGACAGACGAGAGACGACGCCGCCGGAGAAGCCTTTGACAAGGTGGCTAAAATGCTGGGTCTCGGTTATCCGGGCGGTATTATTATCGACCGCTTGGCTGGAAAAGGAAATCCCCAAAATATTTCTTTTCCCAGGCCGTTTATGGATAAATCCACCTTTGATTTTAGTTTTAGCGGCCTTAAAACCGCTGTCCGGAGATATATCCAAGACCACCGCAACGACTTCCGCAGACAGATTCCCGATATTGTGGCAGGATTTCAAGAAGCGGTGGTCGATGTCTTGTCAAATAAAATTATTCGTGCAGCAAAAGAAAAAGAATGCAACCATATTGCCATGGTGGGCGGTGTGGCTGCCAACAAGCGGTTAAGAGAGAAGATCATGCGAGAGGCCTCTCGAGATGGTTTGACGGTTCATATTCCTTCCGTCGAATTATGCGGAGATAATGCTGCCATGATCGCCGCCGTCGGGTACCACTATTTAAAAAAAGGCATTGCATCAGATCTGGGTGATGATGTCTATTCGAGAATCAAAAGATAAAACGCTTATCGAGTCAAAACTCGATTTCATTAAATATGACGAAATTTACAAACAACCGTTGATTTGATTCATGGCAATATCAAAATCCATAGTTCGGTCACCCGCTCGCACGGCCATTGTCGCATTCGCTCTTTTGATTTTCACTGGAACGATTCTGCTGATGCTTCCCGCAGCTTCCACGGGAAAGCCCGTTGGATGTATCGACGCACTATTTACATCAACCTCAGCGGTTTGTGTCACCGGCCTGACGGTTGTCGATACGGGAAGGACCTACAGCCGGTTCGGCCAATTTATAATTATGATCTTGATCCAGATCGGCGGTCTCGGTATCATGACCATGTCCACACTTTTTATCATGCTTTCCGGCAGAAGACCCGGTCTCGCCGGACAAATCGTTGTGCAGGATGCTTTTACCCATTCAAGAGATCGACATATTTCATCCATTCTCAAAAATGTGTTCCTGTTTACCGGCGTTATCGAGGGGGTGGGGATTGTGATCATGTTTTTTATTTTTCTTCCAAATAACAGCGTCCAAAGGGCGCTTTTTTTATCCACATTTCATTCAATCAGCGCCTTTTGCAACGCCGGCTTTTCCGTATTTTCGGACAGCTTTATCAATTATCGGGAGAACTGGGTGCTGAATCTCGTGATTTGCTTTTTGATCATATCCGGCGGTATCGGGTTTCTGGTATTGTCCGAGATTAAGCGGAAGTTTTTTGTCAAGCACCGCGCCCTGTCTCGACTCAGCCTCCATTCAAAAATCGTGCTGTCGACGACGCTCTTTTTAATCGTTTCCGGCATGGTTTTGATTCTCGGCATGGAGTGGGGCAATACGCTGGCACCGCTTTCCCTATCCGGTCGTTTCCTGGCGGCTTTTTTTCAGTCTGTCACCGCCAGAACCGCCGGATTTAATACACTACCCATCGGTAGTATGGCCAATCAGACACTTTTTCTGCTAATATTACTCATGTTCATCGGTGCTTCTCCGGGCTCCTGCGGCGGGGG